>ERZ791612.21-NODE-21-length-124599-cov-56.467489_pt1 | contig 124599 bp, 96 predicted proteins | sample MGYA00509963_ERZ791612 | MGnify/ENA primary metagenome ERZ791612 (study PRJEB30046, sample SAMN00791906) | human gut metagenome | study: EMG produced TPA metagenomics assembly of the A metagenome-wide association study of gut microbiota in type 2... | reverse complement strand
GTGGTGTGAGAGGTCGGCGGGCCGAAGCCCGCCTCCTACTCGATGGAAGGAGGCTGACGACTATCGGCTTCGACGCGGGACCGGGGCTCTCAAAACTCAACTCTCGACTCTTTCTTTTTCGCCGCTAGCGGGTTCACCTGGCTACCAGCTGCTAGCCACTAGCTACCCATTCGGCTTGTGTATATTTTAGTGAAATTTTTTTCACTGATGCTTTCTCTGAGAAGCAAATTGGAAGAGCTCAGTCAATAAAATCGTAACATTTTGTTACGATTTTATTGACTGAGCTCTTTTATCGTGGTACTCTATGAAAAAGGAAGTGGGTGGTGGAAATGATGGACTGGATCAGATTGAAAAGAGTGGATATTTTTAATCTGCAGAATGTCGAGTATGGCACGATTACGATTTCCCCAAGGGATAATAATGAGCCGGTAGATTTTAAAGCAGATGTTTTGGGCATTTATGGACAGAATGGATCGGGCAAGACGACCTTTGTTCATGCCATGGGGCTGCTGAAGAAGATTTTAAACGGTCATTCTCTTCGGGATGAAGCGTTACCCTATATTACGGAAGGAAAAGAGGAAGCCGGGATGATGGCGGCATTTCAGCTGTCTGTGAGCGGGACTATGTATTACACGGAATATAAGGTGATGCTTACGAAAGAGAAAATGGATGGGAATGCAGAAGATGGCGAAAAGGGACCCGGGGTCTATGTCAGCCAGGAGGAATTGAAGGTTTCCGCTTTTGATGGCACGAAGTGGGAAAAGAAGCATAGGCTGATTGCACAGGACCAGGGTAAGGAAATTGTCTTTTCTCCACAAAAACTGGCGAAGGAAATCATTGGCGAGAAGAATGACCGGCTGATCAATCTGCTGGTAGCAAAGAGGCTTGCGAGGAGGCAGTATACTTCTTTCTTCTTTTCGACGGATGCGTTTCCACTGCTTGCGGGAAATGGCGGGACTGTGCTGGGCCGTATTTTCAAGGCTTTGCAGGCCTATGGACGGAGGTATCTGTACGTCATCGATACGCGGGGATGGGGGCCGATAAATATGAATGCCGGACTGCCGCTTTATTTCCGCGTGGAAAATAAGAAGAATAAACGGTTGGCTGCAGGGGTGGTCTTTTTCCGGTTGGATAAACCGACGGTACTTCCAAAAGAGTTGTATGAACCGCTGAAGAAAGTCATTGCCAAGATGAATCCTGTCCTCGGTGAGCTGATTCCTCACCTGCAGCTGGAGCTGAAGGACATGGGGGAGCAGGTCATGAAGAATGGAAAAGAGGGAATGGCTCTTGAGGCAATATCCATCCGGAGCAATAGCAAAGTCCCGCTCCGGTATGAATCGGAAGGCATCAAGAAAATCGTGGCTATATTGAATATGTTTATTGCCGCCTATGCAGATCCGTCAATTACGCTGGTGGTGGATGAGCTTGATGCAGGGATTTTTGAATATCTTCTGGGAGAACTTCTGGCTATTTTTGAAAGTTCAGGAAAAGGGCAGTTGATTTTTACATCCCACAACCTGCGGCCATTAGAAACGCTGCAAAAGAAAGCGATCGTTTTCACCACGGTCAATCCCCAAAATCGTTATATCCGGCTGAAAAATATAAAGCCGAATAATAACCTGCGGTCTGTCTACTACGGGGATATCCAGCTTGGAGGCACGCCGGAGTCCTTGTATGAAAAAACAAATAACATGGCTATCGAGTATGCGCTGAAGCGGATCACCCGGCCGGTTGATAAGACGGAGGGTCCGGCATGGCACATAGATCGAGACTAAAGGTACTGCTCTTCCTGGTGGAAGGAGCGACGGATAAGACGTCTCTGGGCCTGGCTATGTCTCGGCTGCTCAGTCAAAGTGATATCCGGTTTGAAATCATGGATGGAGATCTGACCGCCGATTTTCATATCCCTACGACAGATATTGTTAAAGAAGTGGGAAATAGGGTAAGAGACTTTGCCGGCCGGCAGCATTTTGAGGCGAAGGATTTCTACAAGGTCGTGCAGATCATCGATACAGATGCCGCCTTTATCCCGGATACGCAGGTATTGGATATGACTGGAAATCCTGAACTTTCGGATTACGGGAAAGGCGTGTACTATGACCCGGCGAGTGGTATCTGGGCCCGTAATCCGGGGAGTGTCATCTATAGGAACCATCTCAAGCAGGCCAAAGTAAACCGGCTGAGAACATGCGCGAAGATTTATCGGTCAATTCCGTATGAGCTCTACTACATGTCGATGAATCTGGAGCACGCGTTCTACAATGTCCCGAATGCTTCAAGGGATGAGAAGGTTTCGTGGGCCAATCAGCTGGAAGACATACTGGTAGAGAATCCGCAGCAGCTTGTACATTTTATCAAGTCGCCCAAAATTGCCCTGGGTGGGAATGATTATACAGGAAGCTGGGAGTTCATAGAAACCGGGGCGAATTCTCTGAAACGCTGCAGCAATTTCAATGTCTTCTTTGAAAAGGCTGAGCAGGACGGGATCCTTGTCTGCTAAGGAAATACGGCAATCAAGGTAGAGATTTTGATGTGCAAATGGAGGGAATATGGATACGAAGTGGATGAGGGCCGTCAGGGATTGGAATAAATTGTATTTTCAGGCTTTCCTGTGCCTTGCATTATTGGCCCTTTTCCTCTCTTTCGCTTTCTACTGTAATCCGGGAAGTTGGTTGGTGGAATCTACTCGCCCACATCAGGAGCTGCTACCGGATTCGTTAGAGCTTCTCTTAGTTCTTGCAGATTATTTAGAATTATCTCCAACACTACCTGCCGATGCCATTGTGATTATTATTTATGCTTGGCTGATTCTTAGGATAAGAAAAAGTAACAGGGGCTATACCTTGAATGGCAATAACGGGTTCAAGTACTTGCATGAGCATGCCTACTGGGAATATTTGGCAGCCTATTATGTGTTGGGCGTGGAAAAGTGTAAATTGATACGCGTGCCGATTCCTATGCAGTTTAAGGTCATATTGCAGAGTCCGTTTACTCAATATTCCTACACGGAGGGAACGCACGATAGGGAAGAAGAGCCGAATTCAAACATTTCAATTTTCTATAAAGGAAAGTTGGGACCAGAAGATTACGAAATGAATTTAGTTCTAAGTGATACATACCGGATTGATTTACAGAAGCAGCTTCCGAAAGCAGTGGCTGTCAGAAAGACTTTGTATATCAGCAGGTCTTCGGAAGATAAGACACGGGTGCATAGCCGGAAGTTCGTGGAGTCGGTATTAAATGAGGTTAGAAAACTGCCGGAGTCGGTGGATGAATTGCATATTTTTGCTACGATGAATCCGTGGAATACTTACGAAATCGTGAATGAAGTCTTCAAGACAGGCGGAAGAGATTTCATCGGGCGTCTCTATGTGTACTATCAGTCCTCGAAAGGGGAACGATGTTTCAATGAATCTGAGCAGATTGATTTGAAATAATGGAGGTTTGAATGGCTACAGAAAAATATATAGATGATGTGTTGAACCGTATTTCTAGAGATCTGGATATCGGCGATGACCTTTTTAAACAGGCGGAAGATGAATATCGTAATTTAGGTAAATGGATAGCAGCTAAAGTTGATGAAGAAGGGAGAGATTATAAGGTGGATATTTTCCCACAGGGTTCTATGGCGCTGGGAACTGTTGTCCGTCCGCTGCCTGTAGGGAACAAGGATGCCGATTTTGATCTGGATTGGGTGCTTGCTTTTCAAGAGGAATATGGACTGGATGCTATGGAAATGAAATGCGGTGTCGTTAAGCCTTGGCTCGATGACTATCTGCGGGAAAATAGGTATGGTTGTAATGGTGGGAAAATCGAGGAAAAGCGTCGCTGCTGGCATGTCGAAAATAATGCCCACCCCGGATTCCATACGGACGTCGTGCCCGGATGTATTCAGGAGAATAAGCTTTTGATTACAGACAAGCGCGAACCGTATGCGATTTACAGATATATCAGAAGTGATCCGAAAGAGTATCAGAAGTGGTTTTTTGAAAGATGTGAAATTAGAAGGAAGGCTTTGCTCGAGGAATATAATCGCGCTTTCCGTGCAGATGCCAAAATTGAAAAACTGAAGAGGCATAAACTGAAGACACCTTTGCAGAAAGCCATACAGATTCTCAAGCGGTATCGGGATGTAGAATTTGAGTCGAAAGATGAAAAGTTAAAACCGGTTTCCATCATTATCACGACTTTGGCAGCCAAATCCTATGATAATGGTGAAAGCATTTTAGACGCGATTGGGTTGTTCCTGGGAAAAGCAAATCAATATATTCAGCATCGGGGAAATCAGTATTTTATAGCTGACCCCTGCAATCCGGAGGAAAATTTGGCAAACAAATGGAACCAGCATCCGGAAAGGGTAAGTGCTTTTTATTATTTCCTGCAAGAAGCACGAAAAGATTTTGACCGAGAAAAGCTAAAGCAGATGGATATGATGGAGATAGCTGCACATTTGAAGAAAGTCCTCGGCGAAAAAGTCGTAGTACAGGTCTACAATGAAATAGCCGAAGAAAACAAGCGCAAACAGGAGCAGGGGATTTTGAAAGTGGATTCGAAAAAAGGCACGATTTCGCCTGTGGGAAGCATCGTAGTACCGGCGGTTCACCATTATGGGACATAACTATAAGTCGGGTAACAGGCTTGGTCTGCCTCGCCAACTGGTTTGCTTGAAGGATCTTTATAGTAATTGTATCCAATCCATAAAGTTGGCGAATGGCAGGTTGACTTGTATTATGGTCTTAAAACCAAGTCCAGAAAGCTGCGAATACAAGGTGAGAATAGAAAGTGGTCCGGAAGAGTGGCCACATGTCTGGTTATTGTCTCCCCAATTGGAAAAGGTAAATGGTAAATTGCCGCATCATCTTTATACACATAAGCATCCAGGTAAATATCCGGAATTATGCGTATTTGACTGTAGAAAAGAGTGTAATGAACTCCGTAAGGATATGCTTTGGGGTAAGACTCTAGTCCCCTGGATTCTGTCCTGGCTGAGCGCGTATGAATATTGGACCATCACAGGAGAGTGGCACCACGCACAAACTATAGGCACAGTGCAGCTTGAATAAATGGTGCTTTGCAAGGGACGTATGATAGAATTACAAAGCCTTTTCCATGAAGATGACCAAAGCCCGATTCTATAAATAAAAAATGATAAAATTAAAATTAAAAGAAGCATACATTATGACCATCATAGTAACCGGCGGCGCCGGATTTATCGGATCCAACTTTATTTTCTATATGTTGAAGAAGTACCCGGACTACCGCATCGTGTGCCTGGATAAGCTGACCTATGCAGGGGACCTGAAGACTCTTGCACCTATCATGGATGCACCTAATTTCCGCTTCGTGAAAATGGACATCTGTGACCGAGATGCGGTGTATGGGCTTTTTGAAGAAGAACATCCGGATGTGGTGGTGAACTTTGCGGCGGAATCCCATGTGGACCGGTCCATTCTGAATCCGGAAATTTTCCTGGAAACGAATATTATCGGTACTTCCGTCCTCATGGATGCCTGCAGGAAATACGGCATCGGCCGGTATCATCAGGTATCCACCGACGAGGTATATGGGGATCTGCCCTTGGACAGGCCGGATCTTTTCTTCACGGAAAAGACGCCTCTTCATACCAGCTCTCCCTACAGCAGCTCCAAGGCAGGAGCGGATCTTCTGGTGGGTGCATATCATCGTACCTACGGCCTGCCGGCGACCATTTCCCGCTGCAGCAATAACTACGGACCTTACCAGTTCCCGGAAAAGCTGATACCCCTCATGATGATGAACGCCCTGGAGGATAAGCCCCTTCCGGTGTATGGGGATGGGAAAAACGTAAGGGACTGGCTCTATGTAGAGGATCACTGCAAGGCCATCGACCTCATCATCCATCAAGGTACCGTAGGGGAGGTCTACAATATCGGCGGCCATAATGAAATGGCAAACATCGACATTGTGCGGCTTATCCTCAAAGAACTGGGAAAACCGGAAAGCCTTATCACCTATGTGAAGGATAGAAAAGGACATGACCGGAGATATGCCATTGACCCCGCAAAGATCCATAAAGAACTGGGATGGCTTCCGGAAACGAAATTTGCTGATGGGATTAAGAAGACTATCCGCTGGTACCTGGAGAATAAGGAATGGTGGATGGAAAGATGAGATTGTAAGAAATTTGGGGAGGCAGAGGCATTTTGACGGGAGACGTCAGACAATCAGACTTCAGAATGACAGCGCAGATTGCAGCACATACTCCAATTACGGCAGGTGACATGGCGGTGGGAGATTTCTCGGCTTCGCTCGAAATGACGGGGAGGGGAGGTCTCGGCTGTCGGCTATCGGCTATCGGCTAACGGCTTCCGGCGTGCCTTCGGCAATCCCCCCTCGCCACTGCGTGGCCCTCTCCCCCCTGACAAGCAGTGGGGCGCAAGAGAGTATATAGGCGCTCGCTACATAGCCCCGTTCGGGGGCAGGTCAAATGGAGTGAGAACCCCTGCCAAAAACGTGCGTTCTCATTTGAAGCGGCGAAGGAACTGCCGCCCTTTGAGAGAAAACAGATACAATCTTCGCCGGCAGGCGGCTAGATCCCTTGCCCGCAAAAAAAGACCGCCGGAGCGGTCTTTTTTCATATCAGCATTCCAGGTCCAGTTCCACCGGGCAGTGGTCGCTGCCCAGGATATCGGAGTGGATGGAGGCGCCTTTGATGTGGTCTTTCCATACGCTGGAGACGAGGAAGTAGTCGATTCTCCATCCCACGTTTCTTTCTCTGGCTTTGGCAAAGTAGCTCCACCAGGAGTAGGCGTCTTTTTCGTCGGGGTGAAGGTGACGGAAGGAGTCGGTGAAGCCGGCGGCAAGGAGGTCTGTCATACGGCCTCTTTCTTCATCGGTGAAGCCGGCATTTTTATGGTTGGAGGCGGGGTTGGCGATGTCGATGTCTTCGTGGGCCACGTTCAGGTCGCCGCAGAGAATCACCGGCTTTTCGGCGGCCAGTTTTGTCATGTATTCTTTCATAGCTTCTTCCCAGGTCATGCGGTAGGAAAGGCGCGCCAGTCCCCGCTGGCTGTTGGGGGTATAGCAGCAGAGAAGGTAGTGGCTTCCGAAGTCGGCGGTAATGAGCCTTCCTTCCTGGTCATGTTCTTCGATGCCCAGGCCGTAGGTGACGGAGAGGGGCTCTTCTTTTGTGAAGATGGCGGTACCGCTGTATCCTTTCTTTACGGCGCTGTTCCAGTACTGGTGATATCCCGGCAGGTCCAGCTCGATCTGGTGGGGCTGCAGTTTGGTTTCCTGCAGGCAGAAGCAGTCTGCATCCAGGGCATTGAAAGCGTCCATAAAGCCTTTTTTTATGCAGGCCCGAAGTCCGTTTACGTTCCAGGAAATATATTTCAATGTTTTCATGGGAGTCTCCTCATTTAAATAGTTAGATATACTGTATCTATTATACAGGGGAGAGGAGAATTTGAAAAGGTGGGAATGGGGATTCGGGAATGGGGAGTCGGGAATGGGGATTGGGATCGGGGTCGGGATCGGGATCGGGATTGGGATCGGGAATCGGGAGCCGTCGGCAGGCAGCGGGCTGTCATTTGGTTAATTTCCGCGAAAATGAATGTATACAAAAAGGGCTGTGAAAAAATGGTTATCATTTTTTCACAGCCCCTCTTTCACATACTCTATCAGTTGGTGAGGGATCTCATGGGGGCGGGAATCTTTCCGCCGCGGTTGATGAATTCGTCGGCCCGGAATTTGTTGATTTCCAGAATAGGGGCATAGCCCATGAGGCCGCCGAACTGAACCATGTCGCCCGGTTTCTTTCCCGGTACGGGGATGAGGCGGGTGGCAGTGGTTTTGTTATTGATCATGCCGATGGCTGCTTCGTCAGCCAGGATGGCAGAGATGGTGGAAGCCGGGGTGTCGCCGGGGATGGCAATCATGTCGAGGCCTACGGAGCAGACACAGGTCATGGCTTCCAGTTTTTCCAGGCAGAGGCTGCCTTTTTCTACGGCCTGAATCATACCCAGGTCTTCGCTCACCGGAATGAAGGCGCCGGAGAGGCCGCCTACGCTGGAGGAAGCCATGAGGCCGCCTTTTTTCACAGCATCATTCAGGAGGGCCAGGGCGGCTGTAGTTCCCGGGCCGCCGCAGCTTTCAAGGCCCATTTCTTCCAGTACCTGGGCCACGCTGTCGCCTACGGCGGAGGTGGGAGCCAGGGAAAGGTCGATAATACCGAAGGGGGCATGGAGTCTTTCGGTGGCAGCTTCGGCTACCATCTGTCCCAGACGGGTAATCATGAAGGCGGTGTTCTTAATGGTGCGGGCTACCACGTTCAGGGGAGCGCCTTTCACGTCTTCCAGGGCTCTCTTTACCACGCCGGGGCCGGAAACGCCTACATGGATGGCGGTGTCTCCCTGGGTGACGCCATGGAAAGCACCGGCCATGAAGGGGTTATCTTCTACAGCGTTGCAGAATTCCACCAGCTTGGTGCAGCCATAGGCATCCTGGTCTTTGGTGAGTTCTGCTGTCTCTTTCACCACTTCTCCCATGCGTTTGACTGCATCCATATTGATGCCGGCTTTGGTGGAGCCTACGGCTACAGAGCTGCAGATGCTCTTTGTGGAAGCCAGGGCTTCAGGAATGGAGTCAATGAGAATCTTATCGGCCGAGGACATACCCCGGTCTACCAGGGCGGAGAAGCCGCCCAGAATGTCTACGCCTACTTCATCGGCTGCTTTCTGCAGGGTCTTTGCAATGGACACATAGCTTTTGGCCGGAATGCCGCCGGCAATGAGGGAAACAGGGGTAACGGAAATACGGCGGTTGATAATAGGCACGCCGTATTCTCTGGAAATATCATGGCTCACTTCCGTCAGATGTTCGGCTTTGGTGCAGATGGTGTCGTAAATCTTGCGATTCAGGGTCTTTTCATCATCGGAAACGCAGCCTAAAAGGGAAATGCCCATGGTAATGGTGCGCACGTCCAGTTTGTTCTGGTCAAACATTCGCTCAGTGGCCAGGATTTCTTCAATATCGAGCATGGCTCCCCCTTTCAGATACGGTGCATGGCATAGAAAATATCAGCCAGCTGGGCCCGTACATCGACGCCCAGTTCTTTTCCCAGGGCGCCCAGTTCATCCTGGACTTCCTTTAAGGAACCTTTTGCCTTTTCCATGTCGCAAATCAGGACCATATCAAAAATATCGCCAAGAATGGTTTGGGAAATGTCGAGGATATTAATATTTTCCTTTGCCAAAGCTGCCGCAACACCGGCAACAATGCCTACGCGGTCAGCACCGATTACAGTGACTACGATTTTTTTCATACATCTGCTCCTTCCGTATTTCATTCCATAGAAATCAGACGCTGCAGCCCATTTTCCTGAAAGTATCCTTCTGCAGAATGTCTTTTCTCATTATAGCATATATGGGTAGGGGGATGGGGAGTCGGGATCGGGATCGGGAATGGGGGCTCGGGAATGGGGACTGGAGAATGGGGAATGGGGACTCGGGAATGGAGGCTGGGGGCTGGGGATTGGGGACTGGGGATTCGGGAATCGGGAATCGGGACTGGGGACTCGAGACTGGGGAGTCGGGAATGGGGAATGGGGAATCGGGACTGGGGAATGGGGAATCGAGACTGGGGAATGGGGATCGGAAGCCGGGAGCCGACAGCGGAAAGCCGAAAGCCGTCAGCCGATAGCCGAGAGTCGGGAATGGAGACTGGGGATTCGGGACTCGGGACTGGGGTCTCGAGAGTCGGGAGCCGTCAGCGGCTCTTTCCGAAGCCGGGCTGCTTCCTGACATATTTTTTATAAAGGAACACACAGATAATGACAGAAAGAAGGGATCCTGCCGGTGCGGCCATGCCCATGGGGTAAAGGGTGGATGGGAAGAGGAGGGCGGCGGCATAGGTGCCGGGGATGCGGACAGTGAAGATGGAAATTACGTTGTGAATGAAGGAGAAGGCCGCTTTCCGGCAGGCTGCAAAATAACCGGAGAAGCAGAAGTGGATACCGGCAATGGCGCAGTCTGCCACATAGGATTGGAAGTAGTCGTTCCCCATGGCAATGACGGCGGTTTCTCCCGGTACGAAGAGGGCTACGATTTCAGGGGCTTTGAAATGGATGAGGAGGATACAGAGAAGGCCGAAGGCGACACAGACGGTAATGCCGTAGCGGAGGGCCTGTCTGCTTCTTTCTGTCAGACCGGCGCCCAGGTTCTGGGCGGCCGTAGCCGATACAGTGGACATCATGGCAGAGGGCACCAGGAAGAGGAAGCTGATAATCTTTTCTACGATGCCTACTGCCGCTGCGGCTTCCACGCCGCGGCTGTTGGCGATGGCGGTGATAATGAGGAAGGATACCTGGATGAGTCCGTCCTGGCAGGAAATGGGAACACCGATGGAAAGGATGCGGCGGGTCCATTTTTTTCCGGGAAGAAAGGAGCGGCGGTTCAGGGAAAGGGGCGCCAGTTTCCGATGGAGGTAGAGAAAGGAAAGGACCACGCTCACCACTTCACTGGCAAAGGTGCCCCAGGCAGCGCCGGCGGCGCTCATGTGGAAGGAGCCGATGAGAAGGTAATCCAGAAAGATATTGACTACGCCGGAAATGGCAATGAAGGTCATAGGTGCTTTTGTGTTTCCCATGCCCCTGAAAAAGCCGCTCACTGTGTTATACAGTACAATGAGGGGCACTCCGGCAAAGCAGATGGTCAGGTAGGCTCGGGTATCTTCCAGCGCTTCCGGCGGTGTCTGCAGCAGCTCCAGAATGAAGGGCATAGAGAGAAAGAGAAGTCCAGTGAATACAAGGGAGAAGGGGATGAAAAGAGCGGCGGCGCTTCCCATGAGGCGGAAGGCTTCTTTTTCATCTTTTGCGCCCAGGGCTCGGGCGATGGAAACGGCGCTGCCGATGGTGAGGCCTGCAATCATGACGATGATCATGTGCATGACCTGGCTGCCGATGGATACGCCGGTAACGGGGGCGGCGCCATAGTACTGGCCGGTAATGAAAAGATCCGCCATGCCGTAGAAGGTCTGGAGGAAGCAGGCTGCCAGATAGGGAATGGCAAAGCGCATCATTTTGGGAAAAAGAGGTCCCCGGGTCAGATCATTTTGAAGTATCATAGTGATTTCCTTATAAAAAAAGACAGAATATTCTTATTTCAAAAGAATATCATGTCTTTTTCAGAAAGTAAAAAGAAGAAAAATCGTCGATTCAGCACTTTTTTTCATGGAAATAGGAAATGAAGCGGTGAAGGGAAGGGGATACGTGGGATGGATTGTATACCAGACAGGTCCATTCTTCAAAACAGGGAGGCAGGGGGAAGGCGCAGAGATTTTCACTCTGGCCCGGCGGGAGGGGAAGAATGGAAAAGCCGCCGCCCAGGGACAGGCGGAGGAGCTGTTCCGTATAGTTTGATGCCTGCTCGCTCTTTACAAAAGAGGTGTGGTACACTTCCTCAAATTTCTTCCTGCAGCTGTCCACATAGGAAGGACTGTGAGATTTCGTCAGGAAGGAAAGGGAACCAATGAGGCGGGGGATATCTTTGTACTTTTCGCTGCTGGATACAGAGCATACCAGGCACTGGGGAACGGGCATAAGGGGAATGGTGGCAAACCGTTTGGGAAAAGCAATGGCGTCGGGGCCTATGATTCCGTCCAGGGCCCCTTCATCAAGGGCCTTTTCCAGCTCCGGCACCGGTGCCATATGGTAGGACAGACTGATTTGCGGAAAGGCCTGCTGCAGGGATGGAAGGAAATCAAGACCCCTGTATTCCTGGGATGCCAGGCCCAGACGGCAGAGGGCTTTAGGGGCGGCAAGAGAAGAAAGAAGGGCCTCATAGTCTCCATGAATTTTTTTCATGCCTTCATAAAACTGCCGTCCTTCCTTTGTAAGAGAAAGTCTGCTCCTGGAACGAAGGAAAAGGGTGCAGCCCGTTTCCTTCTCCAGCTGGGCAATGTACTTGCTCATGGTGGTCTGGGCAATGTGGCACCGATCGGCGGCTTTGGTAAAACTTTCGGATTCTGCCGCCGCAAAGAAATAGTACAGTTTATCAATATCCATAGAAGCCTCCCGGCATGACGTTCTTATGTGCATTATATCACGGCGGAGAGGAATGCAAGTAACGCTGGCTCTTTCAGAAAGGAACCGGGAGAAAGGGCTTAGGAACTAGTGGACTAGTGGATTAGTGGGCTGCCTGGGTCACTGCCAGCTGCTTTTCTCCTGTGTCATGCACCAATGGAGACACAAAAGCCTATCCCGTAACGTCCCTTGCCTCCCCCCTGCCTCAGGGGAGGTGGCGAGCGGAGTGAGCCGGAAGGGGTCAGCTGCTTTTGGCAGCTCCTTCCCGCCGATTGGTATTTACTGACATTTTTGTCAATTACGATTTTTACTGCGCGTATTCTGCATAGAATGCGCGAGTCGGCCAAAGTTGGCCCTTAGCCTGCACATTAAAGGGCCTTCCTTTTAATTGGTCGACCGACGATCCTTCGCCTACGGCTCAGGATGACAGTGTTCGGCGGGAAGGAAAGCACGTAACGCTGACTTCAGACTTATCGCCCCCTAAAGGGGAAACGACTCACTACATTTTGCGCGTCGCTAGCGCTCCTTCATCCTCTGCTGTCACTGACTCACTGGATTTTCGGGTCGCTGATGCTCCCTTACAAATCCAGTTCGCATAGTGCAAAATGTGTTCGCTGTGCACCGAAGGGCGATACCACCACCTTCTGAACCCTCTGAACCTTCCGGGCGCCGGGCGCCAGCCTCGTCAACCTTTCCTTCCCCGTCTACCTTTACTGCCCATTCTGTGATAAAATAAATCAGTTGTGACTGTTTCATTTTGTAAAAAATTTTTATTTATATAAAAAAAGGTGTAAAATCCATGAATCATACAAAGAGCGGTTCCGAAAGAGAGACTCGGAAGACGAAAGACCATATGAAAAAAGAATACCGGGAGAGCCATATTTCTTCTCCTCTGCAGAAGGAAAGTCCCGGCCACTGGAAACGGTGGTGGGCGGCAGCCACGCTGATTCCTTTCTGTCTGGCTTTCTTCCTGTCCTGGTATTTTGGCGCTCCCGGCGGGTATGAACCTTTTTCCCAGGTGAAGGTATTTCTTCTCTTCCTGCAGGTGGGATTTGTGACGGCCTACTTCATCCGCCATCATTTGAAGAGAGCTGCCGTCCATCTCTGGCTGACCATTGGCTTCCTGTGGATTTTGTCCCTTATCGTGCCTTATCTGGCGTCCCAGACGGAGGTGCTTCTGGATATGTCCGATGTGAGCGGCGAACTGTCCACACCGCTCTACCTCTTTGTGTCCTGCCTGTCGGCGGCCTGGATTCTGCCGGGGAAGGCGCGGATGATTGCCCGCATAGCCTGCGTGGTGCTGATTATCCTTTATATCCTGGTGCAGTTTACCTACATTGGCTATTATGTGATTACCCATTCCCTCATTTCCATTAATATGCTGCTGGCTCTGGCCCAGACGAATCTGGCGGAAACCATGGAGTATATTGAGGTGAATATTCCTTATGCGGAAATCGCAGCCGGTGTGGCAGCGCTTCTCATTCTGGGCTGGCTCATTTTCAAAGCAAGCCGTTTCAGCTTCAACAGGGAGCAGGTGTCCAGAAAGACCTGGTTTGGCATGCTCCTCCTTTTCTTTGTGAATGTGGGACTCTGTGCCCTTTCCATCGGCGGCACCAGACTGGCCCATGTGTATTATGAAACCTATGAAACCCTGCATAGCTTTTCTGATTTCCAGAAAATGGTGAATGCAAGGCGTCATATGCATATTGCAGACAAAGATATCGTGCGGCAGCTTAAGGCGGCACCGGACGGGGTCTATGTGCTCGTAATCGGGGAATCCCTGACCAGGGACCATATGAATGTGTACGGCTATTCCAGAAAGACTACGCCCTTCCAGACGGAAGCGGCTGCTGATCCGCATTATGTGTTCTTCAATCACGGCTATTCCTGCTATACCCAGACGGTGCAGGTGCTGACGGAAGCGCTGACGGAAAAGAACCAGTACAATGACATGAATCTGGCAGAAGCCTATTCCATTATCGACCTGGCAAGGGAGGCAGGCTTTAAGACCACCTGGATTTCCAACCAGTCCCGTTTCGGTGTCTGGGATACGCCGATTGGCGCCATCGGTTCGGCCTGTGATGACCAGTACTGGATCAATTCCTACGTAGGCACTGACGTGGTGACCAAGGATTACGACACGGCCCTCATTCCCTACCTTCGGAAGGTGGACCCCAATAACCGCCGCCAGCTGATTGTAGTGCACCTCATGGGCAGCCATGTAAGCTACTGGGATCGGTATCCGTCGGAATTCTACCATTGGCCCCGGAATCCCGGAAACACGAGAAGCACTGCGGAAATCATGAATGATGAGTATGATAATTCCGTCCTTTTCAATGATTACGTGATGGAAAATATTATGAACGAGGCCACCAACTGGCTCCACGCTGACAGTGTGCTCTATTTCTCGGACCACGGGGAACAGGTGACGGAAAGACCGGGACACAATGCGGACCAGTTTGACTACACCATGGTCCATATTCCTTTCTGGATTTACACATCCGATGCCTACAGGGCTTCCCATCCTGTGGAAGTGAAGTCCATGTTGGAAAGAAGAAATATGCCCTTCTCCAACGATATGCTTTATGATACCTTCATGGGCATCATGGGCCTCACCGCCGCTCATTACGATCCCACTGCCGACATCTTCTCTCCCCGCTTCGATAAAGATGTGACCACCCTGATGACCATGTATGGCAATGTGATGATTCGAAACGACGTGGAACAGCTTGGGAGCGACCAGGCCTTCATGGATGACCAGTGGAACAGGCAGATTGCAGACAGAGCCAGGGCCGATGGAAACAGGAGCTTTGACTGGGACAATTTCCACCAGATTCCTATTTCTGCCCAGCCCATGCCGGAGGTAGAAAATTCCGGTACCAGCCAGGAAGAATAAAGGGTTGACACGCCCTGCGGGCGTGAGGGCTGATGGGCCCGTCGGGCCCAAGGGGGCGTAAGTTTGACAGCCGCCTTTGGCGGCTGAGGGTTTTGGTGGCCGCTTGGCGGCAGTATATAGCCCCTTCCTTGGGAAGGGGCTCCTGCTCTTTGCCATGAGACATGGGTGACACAAATACCAGTCCAGCAACGCTGACTTTATAAATATCGCCCCCTAAAGGGGAAACGACTCACTACATTTTGCGCGTCGCTAGCACTCCTTCAAAATGTGTTCGCTGTGCACCGACAGGGCGATACCACAACCCTCAGCAACAAAGGTGCTGTCAAACCTAAGAACCCTCCGGCCCGTCGGGCCGGTCAATCTTAAGACCCTTCTTCTTCTGAACCCGGGCCGCAAAGGCCCCTTGTGACAAACCTTTCGGGTTGTGATACTATATGAATAAATCAGGATATATTTCCTGTATTTCCCAAGGAGGATATCGAATATATGAGGCTTCGCAGGAAACCGTGGATTGATGAAGCAATCAAAGAATACACAGATATTTTGTATCTGGAGGAACCGACCGACCAGAAGGGAAAATGGCGAAGCGTATTTCCCCATCCGGAAAACGAGCTCCATGTGGAATTCGGCACTGGCAAGGGTCAGTTTATTTCCGGCATGGCTGCTATCCATCCCCAGGTGAATTTCATCGGCATGGAGGTGCAGGAAGGGGTCATTTACTATGCCGCCAAAAAGACGGCAGAAAAAGAACCGCCGCTGACCAATGTGCGCTTGATTCTGGGCGATGTGAGCGAAATCCTGAATATCTTCGGCGAAGGGGAAGTGGATGTAATTTATCTGAATTTCAGCGATCCCTGGCCTAAGAAACGGCATGCCAAGCGTCGGCTCACTTACAGGGATTTTCTGAAACGGTATGCCCTTATCCTGAAGGAAGGCGGAGAAATCCGCTTCAAAACCGACAATAAGGACCTTTTTGATTTTTCCATTGAAGAATTTAAAGCGATGGGCTGGGAACTTTCCCATGTGACCTATGACCTTCATGCCGCTCCGGTGGCAGGGGACGTGGAAACGGAATATGAGGAAAAGTTCTCCAGAAAGGGGAATCCGGTATGTCGTCTCGTAGCGAGACGTCCCTGATTGATATGAAGTATGCGCCCCGGGCACTGCAGAAGATGTTCATCGTGGCAGGCATACTGATTATCCTGGGGGCTTTTAATGTATACAGCTCTACCTATTACATGAATATGGAGTCCGGTGCCAATCCCTACAGCCATATCCTGAGGCATCTGGTTTTTCTGGGAGTGAGCAGCCTTCTTGCATTCATTCTGTCCCGGGTGAATTACCATGTGATTAAGAAGGGGGCTTTCCTGTGGTGCCTGGGCACCATCGGTCTTCTGGCTCTTGTCATGGTGGCAGGACGGACGGTGAATGGGGCTACCCGCTGGATTTCACTGGGACCTTTTTCACTCCAGCCTTCGGAAATTGCCAAAGTCACCGGCCTGGTCTGGGCATCGGCCCATCTGGCCAAAAAGATTGATGCCCGCATGGGCATGTCCATTTTCGGCCACCTGCTCCTGCCGGTGGCGGGACTTTTCATTCCCTCCCTAAGGAAAAAGAAGAGTGCCACTATTGCCGGCCTTTTTCATTATTTCACCCCGCTCTACATGCCCCTCATTATGGCGGTGCTGGTGCTGAAACAGCCTGATATGGGTACCGCCGGCATGATACTTATTTTTCCGGGGCTTCTCTACATCATAGCAGGCATGCCTCTTCTGGAAATCCTGCTGTCCTTAGGGATTTCCTTTATTCTTTTCCTGGGGCTTGCCATTGTGGCGCCCTACCGCATGGCCCGGCTGGTGGTGCTCCTCCATCCGGAAGACTATGCCCAGGGCATGGGCTACCAGACCATGCAGAGTCTCATTGCCGTAGGCTCCGGCGGCATTCTGGGCCAGGGCATGGGGGAGGGGTTCTCCAAATTCCTCTATCTGCCGGAACAGTATACCGACTTTGCCTATGCCGTATTCAGCCAGGAGTACGGCTTTATAGGCTCCGCCACCCTGCTCTGCCTGTACCTGGCTTTCATGCTTTACGGGCTGTCAGTGGGCAGAAAACTGAAGGAAACCTATCCGGCCCTTCTGGTATACGGTCTGACCCTTCTGATTTCCGTGCAGGGGCTGGTGAACATTGCCATGGTTATCGGCTGGTTTCCGGTCACCGGCATACCACTGCCCTTCATCTCCTTCGGCGGCACATCTCTTCTCATGAACATGGCTGCCCTGGGTCTCATCTGGGGTACTGCTACCCAGAGCCTTCGGGAATATGATGAACAGGAAAGAAGAAAACGGATTGCCGCCATGGAAGGTCGTCCTCTTTCCTTCGGCGAACTGTCGGGCTCTGTTTACGGTTCAAGGTCTTGAAACCAAATCAAAAAGGGGCTGTGAAAAAATGGTAACTCATTTTTTCACAGCCCCTTTGACGGCCTCAGAGAAGCAGGGCGCATACAATTTCTCTTACAGGCAGATACTATGGATGAATCGGAGCTTTTTCGGCAGAAAGCTTCACAGGGAAAGGGATGATGGAAATGAAAGAAAAAAGATTACTGCAGGTGTATGCCTTTTTCAAGGGAGATTCGAAACCTTCTTTCCTTCTCCAAAAAGCGGCTTCTTCCCTTTTCGGGGAAGGGGTAGACGTATCTCTGGCTTTGGAAGGGAAAACAGATGAAAAAACAGTCAAAAGGGCGGAAAAAGGCGCAATCCTTGCCTTTTTCGATACTCCGGAAAAAGCGGGGCGCTTCGCCTTTTCTGCCGGCAGGGCAGGGGAAAAGGGTCTTTCCCTCTATGGCGGAACGCCCTTTGGCATCAGTCTGGCAGAGGCCAATGTACTGTCCTTCTTCCAAAAGGAAGAGTTCCATTCTGCTTTGATTTACACTGCTGACTGGGCCTTTCCCATCGTTTCTGACAGGGCCCTGGAAAAGAGGGGGGCTCCCTTTCTTTTATCCCTCTACAGAGGCCTCATGCTCTATGCCGCAGGGAAAGAGGATACCCTTCTGGGGGCCATGGACAGGGGAAGGAAGTTTCCCGGAACCCCTGATGACTGAGCCCTTTGATTTTCTGTTCATAGGCGAAGGAGAAGTGAAAAGCGCAAGGGGCTCTTTATTTCCCAAAATATCTCTTCGCCAGGCTCCAGGCAAAGCCGAAGGATTTCTGGAAGAGCCACAGATAGAGGGCTTTTTGGGGATGAAGGATCCAGTAGGCCCTGGTGATCGGTTCCAGTGGCTTTAATACGGCGGGGGTGGAAGAATCGGGCCTTGCCATTTCTTCGATTCTGTTTTTTGCTTTCGGCTTTAATTTTTTGGATACCACAGCGGCAGCCAGAGCCAAAAGAAGTGCTTTTACCAGTTTAGACAGATTCATAGGTATCCCTCCTGTGCCAATCAGTTTCACTTGATTTGTTATTTTTATCATAGCAGATTCAGGGGAGGAGTTCAAAACGGAGGCGCCCTGTTTTCTTTTTGACAGGTAAAAATTTTGTTGCAGTCCTTCCTGTTGTGGTATACTTTTAAAGGGTGTTATCTTTAATCATCATTGGAGGATTTTATGAACGCTGATTCGAATGTATTGCTTTTGCCACTCTGCTTTTTCGGATTATACATGATCCTGGAAGCAGCAGATTGGGGTCTGTGCCTTTCTGCACCGCTGGTGTGCCGCAGCCGGGATGAAAACAGGGCGGTGCTTGGTCTTCTTCGTCCCTGCCTGGACGGTAATGAACTCTGGTATTTCCTGGGGCTCTTCATGATGGGAGCTGCCATTCCCGGTGTTTCGGATAATTTATTCCACACGGAAAATATTGTCCTCATCCTGCTGGTGGCAGCAGGGGCTCTTCTTCGCATGGCAGCGTCCCTTTTCAGAAATTCCTTCAGCCAGCCGGCGGTGATGAAGGTAATTTCTGCCTTTTCCTATGCAGCCCTTGCGGTGATGGGACTGGCCGGTTCTTCCCTTCTTATGAATGACGGTTCTCAATTTTCTGTTCTCGGCATTTTCTGCGCTCTCTGGATGATTCTGGCTGCTTTCCAGCTGGGCACCCTGTATGGGGCGGTGAAAGCGGTGAATCCCCTGGCAGAACGGTTCCGCGCCGCTTTTCTGGTATCCAGCGTTCTCACCGTGGTGGTATACATCATTCTGGCCATCCTTCTTAAGAGTCATGCCGGTGATTCCAATACCTACGGCAGCTTCTTCTGGATCAGTCTGGTGGCCACAGCCATTCTCTTTATGGCAGCCTTCTTCATGACCCGTATGCGTCATGTGAAAGTGGGGCTGGCAGCGGCTTATGTTTCTTCTTTCTTTGCCATTGCCATTTACCTTTCGGCCTATGCCGCTGTGCTGCCTTCCATTTTTACGGTGGAAGTGGATTCCCTGAAGCAGACCATGGACGGCATGCCGGGGACGGCTCTTCTGGTGATTGCCTTTGTGTGGACCCTGGGGGCATTCCTGTGGAGGCAGATTCGCAAAAAAGAATATTATGAATGGAAAGATCATGTATAATGGAGGACGATACTGATGGGTGAACTTTTTTAAGACACAGCATACGATTGATGAAATGCTGGACCGCATGGGTGTGAAAATCGTGCTGGATTCAGAGCACCTGACGGAAGAGGATAAGTTTGAAGCAGAAAAGCAGGGATCTTCGGTGGTTCTGAAAAAAGTAGAAAAGAAGGATACAGAAGAAAAGGAATAAAGTCCATAGAAAAAGCAGGCTTGGAAGGCCTGTTTTTTTTTATGGAAGTTTCACTGGAACAACCATTCTGTTTTGTGATATAATGAATCGAGAAAAAATGTTCTAGGAGGAAATATGGATATCGGAGAAAAACTGGACATTCTGGCAGATGCGGCCAAGTACGATGTATCCTGCTCATCCAGCGGCTCCAGCCGGGCCAACGCAGGGGGACTGGGAAACGGCCATAAGAGCGGCATATGTCATACCTGGACAGCCGATGGCCGCTGTGTGTCTCTTTTAAAAATACTGATGACCAATTCCTGCATTTACGACTGTGAATACTGCGTGAACCGGCGGAGCCATGATACGAAGCGGGCCATGCTGACGCCGGAAGAAATCGTGACGCTCACCATTGAATTTTATAAGAGAAACTACATTGAAGGCCTTTTTCTTTCCTCCGGCATTATCCGCTCTCCCGACTATACCACGGAGCTTCTTATCCAGGTGGCCCGGCTGCTTCGAGAACGGGAGCATTTCAACGGCTATATCCACATGAAAGGCATACCGGGCACAGATCAAGCCCTTCTCAATGAACTGGGACGGTACGTGGATCGGGTCAGCGTGAATATAGAGCTGCCGTCGGAAAAGTCCCTCCGCCTTCTGGCGCCTCAGAAAACAAGGAATGCCATTCTGGCACCGATGAAATTTTTCAAAGAATCCATCGAAGTGCACAAGGAGGAAAAGAAACATTTCAAAAAGGCTCCCTCCTTCGTGCCAGCCGGTCAGACTACCCAGCTCATTGTGGGGGCCAGCGGAGAAAGCGACCGGCAGATCCTCCTTCTTACCCAGGGCCTTTACCGGAAGGCTTCTTTGAAAAGGGTGTACTATTCCGCCTATGTGCCGGTGATGAAGGGAAAGAATCTGCCTGCCTTAAGGCGGCCGCCCCTTTCCCGGGAGAACAGGCTTTACCAGGCAGACTGGCTCCTTCGGTTCTACCATTTCCAGGCAGAAGAAATCCTTACGCCGGAGGAACCGGATTTTGATGAGGAGCTGGATCCCAAATGCACCTGGGCCCTGAGGCACAGGGAACTCTTTCCTGTAGAAATCAACAGGGCTTCCTATGAAATGATTCTCCGGGTGCCCGGCATCGGCGTGAAAAGCGCTCTCCGCATTGTCAAACTCCGGCGTTACGGGAACCTTTCTTTTGAAGATGTAAGAAGGGTGGGTATCGTCATGAAAAGGGCCCGTTATTTCATGACTGTGAATGGCCGCTATTACGGCGGGATTTCTCTTGACAGCCAACAGCTCCGCAGCCGCCTGATTTCCAGGACGGCCGTAAGGGAAGTGCGGGAAATGAGTCTTTTTGATACCCAGAGTTGAGGAAGGGATACCATGTATTTCTTTTATGACGGAACCTATGTGGGCTTTTTGACCACCGTTTATGAAATCTACCACCACGGGACCAGCCATCTGGAAGGCATTCTAGTGGAAGGGGGAGAAGTGCCCCTTTTCGGTGCCCAGAGCATTGTCATCACCCGCCTGCCGGATGCGGAAAAGGTGGCGGCGGCCTTTGAAAAGAAGTGCGGCAAAGAAGCGATGCGTTGGATGTACCGGGCTTTTCTTTCCAACGAAGAAGGAAAGGAAATGAAGATTTTCTATTTTATGAAAGAAGGATTCAAGAGGGAAAAGAAGATTTATACCTGCCGGAAAGAACCCTGGGTGCAGGATATTCTTGCCATGTGCCGGGAAGTGGGAAACGAAGCGGAAAAATTTCGGGGCATTCTACGGTTCAGCGAACTGGATGACGGCATGCTCTATGCGGTGATGAAACCAGACCACCATATTCTCCCTCTCCTGGCCGTCCATTTCCAAAAGCGGTTCTCCCAGAAACGCTGGGCTATTTACGATAAGGGACGCCGGGAAGCGGCCATCTACGAAAATGGCCATCTCTTCATGGGGATGGTGGAACAGGAAGACCAGCAGGTCAGATACAGCGGATCAGAAGAAGACTTTCGCCGGCTGTGGAAAAACTACTATCGCCATATGGGCATTGAAGAAAGAAGAAATCCCAGGGAAAGAAGAAATTTCCTCCCCAAGAAATACTGGGGTCTTCTGACGAAAATGGAAGATCCCTATAACCGGTCGGATCTGCCGCTGAAAGGGGAGGAAAAGCGATAGAAGAGGTTTGGCAATCCGTTGATTGCAAGTCGGTGCCGACAGAGGGATGCGTTCATCTTTCTGCAGAACTGATGTCATGAAAAAGCACTTGACTTGAAGTTCACTTTAACTTGTAGAATAGTATCATTGATTTTATCCATTGATTTTATCATCATAGAGACATAAAAATAAAGGAGAAACAGAATGAATCAGAAATGGATAGCCTTGCTCGTGGCTTTAGGACTGACTGCTGCCGTCACTGCGGGCTGTGGAAACCAGGCGGCCCCTTCATCCAGACAGGCCGCTTCCGGCCCTGTGACGGAGACCATGAAGCCCTTTAACGTCCATCAGGTGGTGGCAGGAGACAATGAAAAGGGACGGACTGTCATGTGGGAAATGCCTACGGACAAGGAAAATTCTCTGGAATACAGAAAGAAGGGAACCGACACCATTTACAGCGTTTCCGCTTCCGGTGAAAGGCTGGAAGGAAATCGGGGCATTTCTAACGGCACTGTATATACAGCAGAGCTGAAGGGACTGGAAAAAGGGACGGATTATGAATACAGAACAAGGGAAGAAAACCGGGTGAGCTCCTGGTATCCCCTTCATACCGATAATGGAGGCCCTTTTAAGGCCATTGTGACCTCCGATTCCCAAAGCTCCGATTATACGGACTGGAAGAATCTGATCCATCAGGCGGCCAGGGATAATCAGGACGCGGCTTTCATGATTGCTCTGGGAGATCTGGTAGACAATGGAGAAGATGAATACCAGTGGCAGACCTGGTTTGAAAGCAGCGGGGATCTTCTTTCCCGCATCCCCGTGGCACCGGCGCTGGGCAACCACGAAGCCTACTCCCTGGACTGGAAGAACCATATGCCTCAACGCTATCTTACCCATTTCAATCTGCCCGATAATGGAAATAAGGATTTGAAAAACCATTACTATTCCTTCGACTGGGGCGATGTGCATTTCACCGTACTGGATACATCGCTGGATGAAGAAAAAGAGTGGCTGCCGGATCTGTATGAAAAAGAAAAGGTATGGCTGGAAAAGGATCTTCGGGAAACAAAACAGAAATGGAAAGTGGTGCTCATGCACAAAGATCCCCTGCAGTACGGCTTTGCCGATGAAAATCGTCCCCACCGGGAAGAGGGTTTTTCGGAAGAAGGACAGGCCTTCATGCCTTTCTTTGACAAGTATGGCGTGGATCTGGTGATTTCTGCGCACCTTCATACTTATAGGGACAGAGGCCATATCTATGATTTCAAGCGGTCCGACAAGGGGCCGGTATATGTCATTGACGGCCTTTCCGGCAATGTACGCTATCCGGATCTGTGGAAACAGCATGCACTGGATCAGTATGTGGCGCCCCAGCCGGAAAGTGATAACTACTCCATTTTGGAATCGGATGGCAGCCAGTTGACCCTGACCGGCTATCTTCCTGACGGTACCAAACTCCACGAAACAGTAGTTAAGAAGGGTGAATAGGGATAGGCATACCGATTCATTGAGCGGCCCGGGAAATATAAGAATTTTCCTACTGCCATGTCATGGATTTCCTGCAGGCCATGAAAGTACAGGAATCACAGGAAATCATTGTATAGGACGCCTGGCCATTCCAGCTGCCTTCCCTGGAAGGCAGCCACGGGAAACAGGGAAAACCAAAAGGGGCTGTGAAAAAATGGTAATCATTTTTTCACAGCCTCTTTTTACTTTTCATGAACTATATGCCAGTTTCGGAGAAGTACTTTTTTCCCTCTCCAGGCGAAAGCGTAATTTTTATAGGTTTTATCGAAGGCTCGGTTGGACATGGATTCCATCATTTCTTTTGTGAGGAAGGGAATCCGGTTTTCCCGGATTTCAGGAAGGGGAGAAGGCGGCGCTTTCCTGTTGTAGGGGCAGCAGTTCTGGCAGCCGTCGCAGCCGAAAATAAGGGGAGTTTTTCGGATGATGGCCTGCTCTTCTTCGGTGAGGTCTTCTTTTTTCTGGGTGAGATAGGATTTACAGTGCCAGGGGTTGAAGGGATCTTTCCCTATGATTTTCCCGGGGCAGGCCCTTTCACAAAGGCGGCAGTCTCCGCAGGAAAGGGTGAGGGGGGTATCGGGGGAAAGGGGAAGGGTAGTAAGAATGGCACCGATGGTGACATAGGAACCGTATACCGGATGGATGAGGCAGTGGTTTCTTCCAAAGAAGCCCAGCCCTGCGGCGTAGGCCAGCCACCGGTCCACCATGGGGGACGTGTCTGTGAGAGCTTTGAAACGGGCCTGGGGAAAGGCTTTTGCTGCCACCTCTATGATGCGGTCCATGTACCGGTGATTAACCCGGTGATAGTCTTCGCTTCGGGCGTAGAGAGCAATGTTTCCCATTTCCCTTTCTTCCGTTTTATAGGGAAATAGAATGACAAAGAAAGAGCGGGCACCGGGAAGGAGGCTTTCCGGCGAAAGCCGTTTTTCCGCTTCCGCCGGTGCGAAGGGGACGGGGCCGGCTTTGGAGAGAGCCTGAGAAAGGTCCTTTGAAAAATCAATGCTGCAGGCGCCGCAGGCTGTGAGCCGAAGAGATCGGGCGGTTTCCAGGAAAAGTGTTTTCGGATCCATGGGAATTTCCTTTGAAATGAATAAAGCGGCGCTTTCAGGGCGCCGCTGCTTTTATTTAACCATTCGTCTGGCCAGAAGTTCGCTGACCCTCTCCGTAGGCATATCATCGCTGTCGTAAAGAAGTCCCTTGGGGCTCTTGATAATGAGCCGGTCCATGAGATTCTGACTGATGAGGTCATTGGTGGCAGAGAGGAAGGCCATGCAGGCTTTGTCGTGATGGTCCTTCGTAATGAGCCGGGAAAGGCCGGGAGCTTTCAGCCGCTGCTGAAGGAAGAGCTGATGAATGGCCTTCCAGCTTTCCTTTTTCGGGCAGGCCCGAAGGAGTACGCAGATTTCGTAGCCCATATCTTTCAGGTAGGAAATATAATCCAGCGTATGGGCCACGTTTTCCAGAGAACCTTCCTGGAGGATGTGGTACCGGCCTTCTGCCGCCTTTTTCATGGTCAGGTCCGACAGGTATTTCCCCTGTTCTATGGAAAAGCAGGCGCAGTACTGGCCGTATTTCTTAAGCAGCTGCCGGAAACGGGGGTGGAATCCCCGGAAATTATCACTCATGGACTGGATGATATTACCGCCGTACTCTTCGATAATCATGGAAGACATGCGGGTTTTTCCGGAACCGGGCTGTCCGGCAATGATGAAGGCCATGGGGTGCTTCTGATTTCCCGTTTTGTTTTCCTTCACCGACGGCCAAACAGTGCGCTCAAAGAGGTCATTCATTTCATCCTCATGAAAGCCGCTTTCCCTCTCAGCCATCTGGCGGGCAAGCTTCATGTTCACCGGACGGAAAATCTGGTCCGCCATGTAACGGGTTTCTATATTATATGCTTCCTGGAGCATGCCTACCTGGGTAGACATGGGAAGACCGTGTCCTTTGCGGAGCTCAATGAGTGACATCTCGCGGATGGTGGTGCGCCAGAGACTGTACAGACGGGACTCATCAGCCCTGTCGATTTCCACTTCATCTTTCACGGTCCAAAGCAGGTTGTGGATGGTGGTAAAAATTTCCGCATTCACTTCCAGCTGGATTCCCATAGGGGTAATTTCCGCAGATTCACTTAATTCGCTGATTGTCCGCTCGTCATAGGGCATAGCCTGACCAACTCCTTTTTATAAATACAATATACTATTATCAATCATAACAAAGAGCAGGGGATTTGTCTATTTTTTTAATGGGGAGTGGGGACTGGGGAATGGGGACTCGGGAATTGAGAATCGGGAGCCGTTAGCGGACAGTCGATGTGGGAACCGGCTGTCCGCTATCCGCTTACCGCTTTCCGAATTTGCTTATCGTTTTTTCAAATGATTTGAACAACCAACTGGCGAATCGGGAATCGGGAATCGGAAAGCTGACAGCTGATAGCCGACAGCTGGTAGCCGAGAGTCGAAACTGGGGACTCGGGAATGGGGATTGGGGGCTCGGGGTTTATGGCCCGTCTCTTAGATTCCCTATTGCTTATGAACAAACCGCTTTCTGCCGTTATTAGTTCTCTTTGGGTGAGGTGTTCTTTAATTTGTTCAAATCTACGGCATCCGGTGTCTGCAGGAGGGGTGATGCATTCCAGGGGTGGTCATATTTTACCAGGCATTCTGTGACCGATTCATAGGCTGCTTTTGCCAAAGCGGCGCCCAGTTCGGAGAAGGGACCGGCGTCGGTGAAGAGGGGGCCCCGGGGGTCGGTGATGAAGGTAATGCCGTCGGTGCCGGTTCCAGTGGCAGGAAGACCGTTATTGACATCGGCAATGCCCAGGTCCTGAAGGGCGGCGGTTTTTCCTTCGGTCAGGGTGATGAAGGCCCTGGCCATAATGCCGTCGGGGAGGCGGCCTTTCAGGAGGACCATCATGTTGATGGTGCCCAGAGGCATAAAGCGGCCTTCTTCTTCCCGGTAGAGGGCAGGGGAGGAGGCGCGGCAGGCTGTTTTTTCTACGCCGCCGGTGGTCACGATTTCCACGGTTACCGGACCGGTTTGGATGATTTTATGGGAATAGAGGCTTACAGTGGCAGCGGTAAGGAGGACGGCGCTTTCTTCGGGATCCGCAGTCAATCTTCTGGCGCACTCTTCCAGATAGGCTGGTACGGAGCCGCCGGGGAAGTCTTTTTCCGATGGGTAATAGTGAGTGAGCCTGTGGTTTAAGGCATAGCGAATGGTTCTGAGTCCGCCGCCGTAAATGGCGGTGGAAAGGGAGCTGAGCGGCCGGTTTGAGGTAATAAGCAGGTCATCATCGGATACAGACAGAAAACATCCTGGAATGGCAAGTTCTATTTCTTCCATCATATTCTCCTTTGCATTTATAGTAATGTTATTATACTATGGGTACCATGGTATGATTGAAGTGAATCCGAAAATATGATACCATGTAACTGAATTTATGTCAGTTTATGAGAATGAGGAGATTTCATGGTTATTATTCCTTATATAGTGCTCGCTGCGGTAGCAGCGCTTTTCTTTGCCGTTTCCTACTTCATTATCTGCGGTTTCCCCATGAAGCGCAGAAAAGCAGAAGAAATGGAGAACGGAGAGGAGGAAAAGAAGGGGCTTCCTGATTTGGAAAAGGAGAAGAAGCCTCCTGTCCATAAGGCCGCTCCCGTGGATGATGCTACTCGGATTATCCCTGTGAAACCGAAGCGCCCCGCTCCCGTGCGTTTTGATGAGGAGGAAGAGGAAAAGACGAAAGTGTTCACCAGGAAGGATTTTGGCGAATCCAAAGCCCGGGATGCCTTCTCTGCTGCCAGTACCGGCAGTCCGTTCCCGCCGGAAAAAGAACCTCATGTGTTTACTTCGGCGCCGGATCTTACATCGCTGGAGGAATACTTCGTCCGTCATTTCCTGAACCGCTACGGTGCTGTTTCTTCTACGGTGGAGCAGGATACCCGCCGGGTCACCCAGCATCTCATCGAAGGGCTTCATATGAAGAACCGGGAAGCCGTGGATACGCTGACCCATATTATGGTGCAGGAAGCCATGCAGAACGCCCAGCGCACCTATGTAATGATGCCTACGCCGACGGTGCTGGAAATGGTGACCGATGCCTTTTCTGACGTAGCCAGAGGCAGCCGGTCTGATACGAAGACTATCCTGGCCTATGATGCACTGAAGGCCATGCCCCGCATGGAGGAAAGTGAATTCCATGCCCTGGCGCTCCTTCTCATTTTCCACTATTCCAGAAATACGGACAATGTGGATGCAGAACATTTGAGAAAGTATGCTGAAAAGTACATTACGCCCTTCCTTTACAAGCTGCCCGATGAGTATACAGGCTATCAGCAGCTGGAGTATCTCCACTGCGTATCCCTGGCCAATAAGGATATTCCCTTCGGCCAGGTACTTCATGATTCCTATCCTTTGATTTTCGCCTTCCGGGGCTGCATGAAGAGTGAGCTGGCTTCGGTGTACAGCGCCTGGCCGGAAGGCACTCTGGTGCCCAGTCTCTATAATTCCTATATCAAGCCGGCGGCTGTGGATGAATCTACTCTGGCAGGTCTCTTTGATGACATGGGTCTGGATGATGAGGTCACCAGAAGGAGCATCCTGGCGCTGGTGGAATCCCGTCCTGTGAATTATGACCGGAAGGAAATGGGATATATTCTCAGCAAGGTGTCCCCGGATCTGGAGAAGCTGCAGAATATCTGGGATAACAGTATGATCCGCCGTTCTTCCCTCACTCTGATGGGCATGTACATTGCAAAAATCTGTATCCGTGAAACCATTGGCGAAGATTTCGATCTCAGCCACTGGATGTAACTCCATGATAAAAAGAGCTTCCTTGCGCCGGTTGGCTTTGGATTGGGGAATATTCAAAATCTGCCGTCCTGCGGCAGATTTTCTTTTGTTTCTAAAAAGCGGGGCAGGGATTGGATTTCATAAGTCTTTTGACGGTGTCGTCAACGTTTCTATCATTTGAAAAGGTGGGGTAACATGGGAATCTTTGATATCATTGGACCGGTGATGGTAGGGCCTTCCAGCTCCCACACCGCCGGAGCGGCCAGAATCGGACAGACCGCCCGGGCTATTCTGGGGGAACCGGTGAAGGAAGCCAGAATTACGCTTTACGGGTCCTTTGCAAAAACCGGCAAAGGCCATGGCACCGACCGGGCTCTGGCAGCAGGCCTTATGGGCTATTCGCCGGACAGCGGCACCATTCGTGATGCATTGAATATAGCCAAAGAGAGGGGCATTGATATTTCCTTCTATCTTTCGGAAGAGGATATGGGCCATCCCAATGTGGCCAGGATTGAAGCCTACGGTATCCATGGCGCCCATGTAGTGGTGGTGGGCCGCTCCCTTGGCGGCGGCCGCATTATGGTGACCAATATTGACGGTTACGATGTGGAAATCACAGGGGAAGAGTATACCCTCCTCACCAGGCACTATGATAAGCCCGGGGTGGTGGCAAAGGTGTGTGAAGAGCTGGCTAAAGAGAAGATTAATATTTCCACCATGCGTCTTTTCCGCAAGGGCAAGGGAAGCGATGCGGTCATGATCATTCACACTGACCAGCCCGTGCCTCCGGCAGTGGCGGAAAAAGTGAAGAATTCCAACGAGAACATTACCTACGTCATGGCTTTGGATATTATTTGAGGAGGGCTTTATGGAATATCATTCTATGAAAGAACTGTTTGCCGTGGCAGACGCAGAAAAATGCTCTCCCGGCATTATTGCCTGCCGTGTGGAAGCAGAAGAAAGCGGGAAAAGTTATGAGGAAATCTGGGCCCGCATGAAATATACCATTCCTATTTTCAGGGAGTCCATCCAGAAGGGGCTGTCCGATACCTCCAAATCAGCCAGTGGCTTGGTGGGCGGCGATGCAAACCGCCTGTTTACCGGACACATGCGCTTCATTTCCCCTCTGTGCCAGCGGGCTGCCTCCTATGCCATTGCTACGGCGGAGGCCAATGCGAAAATGTACCGCATCGTAGCCTGCCCTACAGCAGGCTCCTGCGGCATCGTTCCCGCTGTCCTTTCTGCGGTGGCGGAAGAAACCAATGCTTCCATGTATGATATCACCTGCGCCCTCTTTACAGCCGGCGCCATTGGCAGGGTGATTGCAGAAAAGGCATCCATTGCCGGTGCCGTAGGGGGATGCCAGGCAGAATGCGGCGCCGCCTGCGGCATGGCCGCGGCAGCTGCGGTGGATCTTCTGAAAGGGTCCACCAGGCAGATAGGAAATGCCTTTGCCCTGGCTCTGAAAAATATACTGGGTCTGGTATGCGATCCGGTAGGGGGACTGGTGGAAGTGCCCTGCGTGAAGCGGAACGCCTTTCACGCAGTCCATGCCCTTCTGGCGGTGGAAATGGCCATGAACGGCATCGAAAGCGTCATCCCTCCCGATGAGGTAATCGAGGCCATGGGGGACGTGGGACGACGCCTCCCCGTAGAATTGAAGGAAACTAGCCGCGCCGGCCTGGCAGTTACGAAGACAGGCCGCAGAATCAATGAGGAAATCCTGAAAAAGTCGGCTATGGTGAAATAGCAGGAGTATCTATGCAGCAGGACGGAGTACGTTTTTTAGAAAAAGAAATCACAGAGATTAAAGTGGCAGTGATTGGCGATATGATGACTGACCGCTATATTACAGGCAGGGTGAACCGCATTTCTCCGGAGGCTCCGGTGCCGGTGAACCTGGTGGAATCCCAGCGGGAAGTACCCGGCGGCGCTGCCAATACGGCAGCCAATCTGGCGGCTCTTTCCTGCCAGGTCTATGCCTGCGGTATGAAGGGCAATGATGCGGACGGAGCGGTGCTTACCTCCCTCATGGAACAGGCAGGCATTGATATGTCCGGCATGATTTGTGCCGAGCATTACCACACCACTGCCAAAATACGGATCCTTGGCGCCCGTCAGCAGATGATGCGCCTTGATTACGAGGAAAAGAAGAATCCTTCTCCTGAAGAATGCCGTTTTGTGCTGGAATGGCTGGAAAATCTTCTGGCCCGGGGTCTTGGAGTCATCGTCCTTTCCGATTACGGCAAAGGCATGATTACCGCCGGACTTTCAGAGAAGGTGATTGCTCTTGCCCGGACATATAAGGTACCGGTGCTGGTGGACCCCAAGGGGTCCGACTGGACCAAGTATGACGGCGCCTTTGGCATTACGCCTAATCTGAAGGAACTGTCGGACTGCGTGGGCAGAGAAATTCCCAATGATGACAAGGCAGTGGAAGAAGCAGGAAAGAAAGTACGGGAAAAGTACCATCTTACCCATCTTTTTGTCACCCGGTCGGAAAAGGGCATTACCTGCATCAGCGAAAAAGGTGCCATTCATCGGGCTTCCGCCGCCCAGGACGTCTTCGACGTATCCGGCGCCGGTGATACGGTCATGGCTGTCACCGCCTCCGCCGTGGCCGCAGGTCTTCCGATGGATACCATTCTGGAACTGGCCAACAAAGCCGCCGGTATTGCGGTTTCCAAAGTAGGGACCTACCAGGTCCGGCGGGAAGAACTGATCAGAGCCTGGAACAGGAAAGGGGAAGTACGTCTTTCCTACCAGCCCCTGACCTGGAAAGAAGCGGAACAGAAGGTACGTCTCTGGAAGGAGAGGGGTGAAAAGGTGGTTTTCACCAATGGCTGTTTCGATATCCTTCACCGGGGCCATTTGACCTATCTGCAGCAGGCCGCTTCCCTGGGAGACCATTTGATTGTAGGCCTGAACAGCGATGAATCGGTGAAAAAGCTGAAAGGCCCCGAGCGTCCGGTAAACAGCGAAGAAGACAGGAGCTTCATGCTAGCCTCCCTCCGGAGTGTGGATGAAGTGGTTATTTTCGGTGAAGATACACCGGAAGAACTGCTGTCCCATCTGAAACCGGATGTTCTGGTGAAAGGCGGAGACTACAAAGTAGAAGAAGTGGCAGGAAGGCAGTATGCAGGGGAAGTGAAAATCCTTCCCTTCGTGGATGGTTACTCCACCACCGGCCTCATTCATAAGATTCGCAGGGACTAAGCCATGGAAGAAAAACATTATCAAGTGGACCTGACAAACAAAACCATTGTCCTCATTTACATGCTCTATTTCGGCGATATGGTTTCCATTTCCCCCTTTCTGGAAGTGCTCCGCCGGGAGGCGAAGGGGTCTAAAATCATCCTTGTCATGGATGCCCGTTTTCAGGAATCGGTGAAATACAATCCCAACGTGGATGAAATCATTCCTTTTGACCGCCACGGTAAGGAAAAGGGGATGGCTGCCACCTGGAAGCTGGGAAAGAAAATCGGAAAACTTCATCCGGATATTCTTCTGACCCTCCATGGCACCACCAGAAGCACCCTCCTGGCCTTGGCCATGGGGCCAAAGCACTGGGGCGGAGAAGAGGGGACCCGTATAGATTCCTTTTTCATGGACTGGCCCATGACCATTGAAACTTATAATTCCCATGCCGTGGATAAGTACCTGAAGGTACTGGAAAGGCTGGGGGTGAAAGATCTTCATCACAGCGGCATGCGTACCTTTACTTCTCCGGAATGGGACAGGAAGGCCCGGGCGTTTTATGAATCCCAGGGCATTCAGCCGGGTGACAGGCTGGCAGGTTTTTCCGTGGGAAGCTCCACGGCAGAAAAGAACTGGCCTGCAGAAAAATACGGACAAGTGGCTGACCATTTTGCGAAGAAAGGGCTGATTCCCGTTTTCTTCGGCGTGCCCTCGGAAATTCCTCTCATTGAAAAGGCAGTAAGCGCCATGGAATCGAAAAGGTACATTGTGGCAGCAGGAAAGCTCTCCATGGGCGAATTCATGGCAGCTGCCGGACGCTGCGCTCTGGCCTTCACCAACGACAGCGGCCCCATGTACGTGTTTGACAGCCGGGGTGTACCCACCATTGCCATGTTCGGCCCCAGCAACGCAAAATTCCACCATCCCCTGGGCCCCTGCTCCAAAGCCCTTTCTTCCTGGGATATGCCCATGGGACCGGAACATGTGAATAAAACCATAGCTTCCGGAAACTATACTCCCATTTCAGAAATCACCACAGAAGAAGTGATAGCGGCGGGGGAAGAGGCCCTGACCAAGTCGGAAAAAATGAAATAGCGTGCTGGCAGGATATGGTGGGACCAGGCTCTATCTGCGAAGGAAGACAGGGCATAAGCACCGGACAGGCAGGTCCTTTCCACAGGAGAGGGCGATATCCCTGCGGCGAAGCCGCCACCACTTTCTATTTGTACGAATGCTTTCTCATGCTGGAGAAAGCATTTTTTTGTTGAATGTGATATAATCTACATGCAAATATAAAAATATTTCTATCAATTACAGGAGACTCTATGCACCTTCTTTCTCTATTTCCTGCACTGCAGGTCAGAAATTATCGAATATTCTGGATGACCCAGTGGATTGCGCTGATTGGATTCTGGCTTCAGCTCACTGCCCAGCAGTGGCTGGTATATACCATGACAGACTCTGCGTTTCTGCTGGGGCTGCTGGCTGCCTGCCAGTTTGCACCCAGCCTTTTTTTCACCCTTTTTACAGGGCTTTGGATTGATAAGCACAATAAACGGAAAATCCTTCTGGGAACCCAGCTTTTCTACCTTCTTCAGGCATCCCTTCTTGGTCTTCTTTTGTGGACCGGCCATGAAACCTATGGCTGGATACTGTTCTTTGCTTTCTTCATCGGCACCATTGACAGCTTTGACATGCCTGCCCGCATGGCCTTCATGCCGGAGCTGGTAGGGAAGAAGGCTCTTCACAGCGCCATCAGCCTGAACTCTGCCAATTTCAACATTACCCGTATGGCGGGTCCTCTTCTGGCGGCGTTCCTCTTGAAATATCTTTCCTACAGTACCATTTTCTTCATGAATGCCCTGTCCCTGATACCCATTATTATTGCCTACAGCCGCATGGATGTGAATTCCGTCATGACCAGAGTGGAAGAACGGCATCCTCTCCATGAAATCAGGGAAGGTCTGATGCAGGCAAAAAATAATCCCCTCATCTATAAGAACCTTATTGCCGCCGGCATTGTGAGCGGGCTTATACTGAACATGGGCACCTACGGCCCTCTCTTTGCAGACCGGGTGCTTCATGCCGGTATTGACGGCTTCGGCTCAATTCTTTTCGCAGCCGGTGCCGGTTCCATGGTCAGCGGTCTTCTGGCAGGGGCGTCCCGGAATCATCTTTCCCATGGTATGATTTTCGGATCCGCCATCCTCTGCGGCCTGCTTCTCATGGCAGTGAGCTTTGTATCCTATTTCATTCCTGCCCTGATTCTTTTCGGCCTTCTGGGCTTTTTCGTTATCGCCTTCATTGTGAACTGCAATACGGTGATCCAGATGGCATCGCCGAAGGAATTCCTGGGCCGCATCATGGGACTCTATACCTTCGTATTCCTGGGAAGTGCGCCCTTTGGCTCCCTGCTGGTGAGCGCCATCATCGAAGGGGTGGGGACTTCCCTGGGCCTTCTTCTGATAGGGGCTTTGGAAATCGCACTGCTCCTTCTCTTCGCACGGCCTGTAAAGGGTAAAGAAGCAGCGATTCATTTATAGAGTCTTCATCAGATTTTGTGTGCACGGCGGTTTATGGGATTTCTTCCATGGCCAGGCACCTTTATTTTTCTTGAAATGGTTATAAAATTCTTCTTAAGCAGGCTCCTTGCCTTTTAATACAGTTTCCTCTATACTATGGACATAGAATTTCAGAAAGGCAAAGACGCTGATAAAAATCAGTGCCTTTTTGCTTTCGGCGAAGATGCTGCCCCGTGGCAGCATCTTTTTGTTTATGGGGGATTGGATTGATTATTATTTTATATAGTAGGCAGGAAGATTTCCTGTCAAACAGGAGGTGTTGATGATGCGAAAGCCAAAGATCGGGGTTATGCCGCTGTGGGACGAAGAAAAGGAAAGTATCTGGATGCTGCCGGGATACATGGATTCCATTAAAGAAGCTGGCGGAATTCCTGTCATTCTTCCTCTTCATCTGACAGAAGAGGAATTTGGAGACATGGCAGAGGACTTTGACGGGTTCCTCTTTACCGGTGGACAGGATATATCGCCTTCCCTCTATGGCGAAGAGAAACGGCCGGTCTGCGGGCCGGTGTGCCCGGCACGGGATGAGCTGGAAACTATGGTGTTCCATTACTGCTGGGATCATGATGTGCCGGCTCTTGGTATCTGCCGGGGTCTGGAACTGATGAATGCTCTCTTGGGCGGCAGCCTGTATCAGGACATTGCTGCTGAATGTCCCACCCTTCATGCTCCGAACCATGTCATGGACTTTGCCTATGACTGGGTGGCTCATTTCAACAGCATCCTTACCGGAAGTCCGCTCTATGAAAGACTGGGTGTAAACTTCCTGGGCGTGAATTCTCTTCACCATCAGGCAGTGAAGAAGCTGGCGGAATCCCTGAAGCCCATGGCCGTATCGGAAGACGGTCTGGTGGAAGCGGCCTATGCACCGGCTAAGAAATTCCTCTGGGCTGTACAGTGGCATCCGGAATACTCCTATACCTACGACGGCTTGGATATGGCTATTTTCGAAGCCTTCACCGAAGCCGCCGGCAGCCGGATGGTTCACGGCCTCTCGCCTTTCCTCCCGCCGGACCTCACCACCCATGACACGATCCGCCTGGGGTAGGGGATGATAAATAATATATGATCATTAAAAGTGGCGTCTTTGACAGAAGGACGCCACTTTTAAGGTGCGGTCAGAGGCACCGGGGTACCGGATTAAAGGGGCGGTCTTCTTCCTTTAAAAGGAGAGAGAATGCTGCGAAGGAGGTGCCTGCTCTGGCGCCCAAAGGGCGCCCTGCCTCTTGCATTCTCCTTTTCCTTCCCATACAATAAAGGATACCTGTAAAGCAGGACAGGTATCCTTTATTGTTTTTCTAAGGAGGGCCTATGAATTCCTCTTCGTCTCCGGTATGGAAAGCTCTGCATGAGGCTTTTCCCTGCACCATTCCCATATTTGCAGGGTTCTGGTTTATTGCCTTTGCCTATGGCTTTTATATGTATACCCTGGGCTTTTCTTTTATATATCCTACCCTTATGGCCATGTTCATATTTGGCGGTTCTCTGGAATTTGTGACGGTATCCATGCTGCTTTCTTCTTTTGCGCCCTGGCAGACGCTGGTGGTGGCACTGACGGTACAGGCCCGGCATCTGTTTTATGGTCTGGCCATGCTGGAAAAGTACAGGGGAACGGGATGGAAGAAACCTTTCCTGATTTTCTGGATGTGTGACGAAACTTTTGCACTGAACTATTCCGCCACCATTCCTTACGATGTGGACAGGGGCTGGTACTATTTCTGGGTGTCTTTCCTGGATTATACCTACTGGGTTTCCGGCGCCATGATCGGCGGCCTGCTGGGATCCCTTGTTTCTTTTGATACAAAAGGCCTTTCCTTTGTGATGACTACCATGTTCCTTGTGGTATTTCTGGAGCAGTGGCTGAAGGAGGGGAAGCATTACACGGCCCTCATCGGCCTTGCCGCTTCGATACTCTCCCTTCTTTTCTTCGGAAAGGATGCCTTCATTATACCTGCCATGGCAGGTATGCTTCTGGTGCTTACCCTGCTTAGAAAGCCCATAGAGAAAGCGGGTGGATTTTTATGACGTCCATGCCTTTGTGGCAGCAGATAGCGACCATAGCTCTCTGCGTTCTGGGAACCATGACTACCCGGTTTCTTCCTTTTCTGATTTTCAAACCGGGAAGCCGTCTTCCCGGCTATGTGAAATATCTGGGGAAAGCACTTCCTTCCGCCGTTTTTGCCCTGCTGGTGGTGTACTGCCTGAAGGATGTTTCCCTCCTCTCCGGCAGTCACGGCATTCCGGAAGCTCTGGGCATGGGGCTCACGGCTCTATTGCATCTCTGGAGACGGCAGATGCTCCTCTCCATGGCAGGGGGCACACTCTTTTATATGTTTCTGGTGCAGTATGTGTTCTGACGAGAAGAATCAGCAGCTCAGGGAGAAAAGGGAAAACATGGCACAAAAAAAGAGTACCTTCCAGTACTCTTTTTTCCATGGTGACCGGTATGGGATTCGAACCCATACTCTCTGCGCTGAGAACGCAGCGTCTTAACCGTTTGACTAACCGGCCATGTATGACTTATTATACATGAATCGTCGCCTGAATGCAAGAGTTCTATTGGAGGAAAAAGATTCTCCATCTCCTGAGATTTATGAAAGACGGGCTCCCTCCGGGTGTGCTATAATTTCTGTAAGCTGATTTTGACATGGATGAAATCATCATTTCCTGAAGAGGAGGCAGGTTATGAATATGGAAGCAAAAAGAAAATATATGCTGCTCTGCATTGTGATTCTGCTGATTGCGGCCATTGCGGCAGGAACTTCCGATTTCTGGAAGGACAGCGGCGTGGAAAGCGCCAAGCAGGGCTATGTGGCGGTGATTCGTATCGATGGTCCCATTTACGGCGGTCCCGATACCGATTCGATTCTCTCTGGCAGCAGCGGTGTGACCAGTGAGCAGATTATGAAAGAGTTCCAGACAGCCCGGAAGGATCCCCAGGCCAAGGCTATCCTGGTGCGTATCAACAGCCCCGGCGGTTCCACGGGAGCTACCCAGGAAATTGCAGAGGAAATGGATAAGATCAGGAGCAGCGGCAAACCCATTATTATTTCCATGGGAGATATGTGTGCTTCTGCCGGCTACTGGCTGGCCAGCAAGGGCAATTACATTTTTGCATCTCCTGCCACGATTACGGGAAGCATCGGTGTGTACATGGATTACACCAATGTGGAAGACCTGATGGACAAGCTGGGCATTAAAAATGAAAAAATCAAGAGCGGCGCCCATAAGGATATCCTTTCCATGTACCGTCCCATGACGGGGGAAGAAAAAGAAATGGTGCAGACCATGGTGGATGATATTTACAACCAGTTTGTACAGACTGTGGCAGACGGGCGCAAGATGGATGAAAATAAGGTACGCTCTATTGCAGATGGCCGGATTCTTACCGGAAAACAGGCCCAGGACCTGGGACTGGTGGACGCCATGGGCAATTATTACGACGCTTTGAGTTATGCAGCTTCCAGCGGCGGCATCCAGAGTGAAAATATTCCGGTGAAAAGTTATGGCAGCGGTGTTTCCCTGAAGGGCATCCTTTCCGGCGAGGCCAGAAATCTGTCCGGTATCTTTGGAAAGGCGCTGGCCGATTCCTTCAAAGAGTCTGTGGCAGGTTCTTCTGTGCCGTCTATGAAGTAAGGAGGATTGTATGAATCAGTTACTTGATCTGGCTATGGCCCTCATCATTTCACCCCGGCAGGCCCTGATGGAAATCACCAATGAAGAAAAACTGAAAGAAGGATTTTTCATCTGGATATTTGTGGTGCTTCTCATGTCCCTCTCCCTGTTTCAGCAGGGGCCGGGGCTGGTGATGCAGTTCCTTCTCATGGTCCTCTTCATGGGGGCAGCCCTTCTGGTGCACAGCGCTGTCATCGACTATATTTCCGGCTTCTGGGGCGGCATGGGTACCGCCAGAGGTATTACGGCAGGATTCATGGCGGCTTCTCTGCCCATGGCCTTTTCTGTTTTCTTTACCTTTCTGGCCGAAGCGGGGGTGGGCGCTCTGTCCGGCATAGGAAGCTTTGCCATCTGGATCTGGTCTTTCTACCTGGATGTGACGGCCATTGGACAGAATTATCGGTTCCGCCCGGGAAAATCTTTCCTCATTGCTTTGACCCCTTATATCCTCATTGTGATTTTCTTCATTGCCCTCATGGCCCTCGGTGTGGCCGCGGCGGTGGAAGGGATTGCCAATATGCAGGATATGCAGAGTCTTGAATCTATGATCACCCAGATGTAAAATAGAATCAAATAGTTGGCAGAGGCGCCGGAAATCATATCCCGGCGCCTCTGCCTGTTCAATTTCAAAAAGATACGGTTTGTGATATAATATGAAACGTATGTATAACTTGGATTGGATACACGCAGTTTCCCTATACAAATGAAAATCTTGAATCAGTATGAATATAAGGAGGAATACCATTTATGTGCGGTATTGTAGGTTATGTAGGCAGTGGAAATGCTACGAATTTTCTGATTGACGGACTCCGCCGCCTGGAATACAGAGGATATGATTCTGCAGGCATTGCGGTTTATGAAAATGGAAAAATCAACATTGAGAAAAAGCAGGGCCGCCTGGTGAATCTGGAAAACGAGCTGAAAAAGCATCCTCTCCAGGGCCATATCGGCATCGGACATACCCGCTGGGCTACTCACGGCAAGCCTTCCGACAGAAATGCCCATCCTCATGGAGACTGCCATAACCATTTTGTGGTGGTTCATAATGGTATTATTGAAAACTATCTGACTCTGAAAAAGGACCTTATGGAAAAAGGCCACGTTTTCAAGTCCGAAACGGACACGGAAGTGGTGGCTCATCTTCTGGAAGAGCTGGACGATGGCAATTTCCTGTCCACAGTCCGCAAAATGCTCTCTATTATAGAAGGCTCCTACAGCCTTGTGATTATGGACAGCTCCTATCCTGATACCATTATCTGTACCAAGAAGAACAACCCTCTCATCATCGGTCTGGGCAAAGGAGAAAACTTCATTGCTTCCGATATTCCTGCTGTGATTAACCATACCAGGGACATCTACATTCTGGATGATGAAGAAGTGGCGGTAGTGAAAGCTGACCAGGTCTCCATCCTTGACAGAGATGGAAAACCGGTGCAGAAAGAAATCCAGAAAGTGACCTGGTCTGCCGAAGCAGCAGAAAAGGGCGGTTATCCTCATTTCATGCTGAAGGAAATCTTCGAACAGCCTAAAGCAGTCCGCGATACGGTGCAGATCCATCTGAACAAAGACGGCTCCGTCACATTCCCTGATCTGGGCTGGACAAAGGAATGCTTTGAGAATATTGACAACATTCTTATTACTGCCTGCGGCACCGCCTATCATGCAGGTCTGGTGGCCAAGCACTACATTGAACGGTTCGTAAAGATTCCGGTTTCCGTAGAAATCGCGTCGGAATACCGCTACAGCAAACCCCTGACCACCAATCGCACCCTCTGCATCGTAGTGAGCCAGTCCGGCGAAACCATCGATACCCTGGAAGCACTGAAAGAAGCGAAGAAACACGGCGCCAAAAGTCTGGCTGTCACCAACTCCATCGGCTCCTCCATTGCCCGGGAAGCAGACCATGTCGTCTATACTCTGGCAGGCCCGGAAATCGCCGTAGCCTCTACCAAAGCCTATACCACCCAGCTGGTGGCACTCCTCATGCTGGCCCTGTACATGGCACAGCTCAGAGGCACCATTTCCATGGACCTCATCCATAAGATTACTGATGGATTGAAAGACCTGCCCAAGCAGATTGAAAAGGTACTGAAAGAAAAGGACCATATGGCTGAAGTGGCAGACCGCCTTATCAAAGCCCATGATATTTTCTATCTGGGCCGCTCCATCGATTATGCCATCGCCATGGAAGGGGCACTGAAACTGAAAGAAGTATCCTATATCCATGCGGAATCCTACGCAGCCGGTGAACTGAAACACGGCACACTGGCCCTCATCACCGCCGATACCCCTGTGATTGCCGTAGCTACCCAGGATGCGGTAAGCTCCAAAATGTACAGCAATATCCAGGAAGTTAAAGCCCGGGGCGCTGAAGTCCTCGGCATCGGCTATGAAGATGATAAAGAACTGGGCAAGTACACCACTGAAACCGTACGGATTCCCAGAGTAGACTTCTTCATTGCCCCCATTCTGTCCGTCATTCCTATGCAGCTTCTCGCATACTATACCAGCGTGAAGAGAGGAAACGATGTGGATAAGCCAAGAAATCTGGCAAAATCAGTGACCGTGGAATAAGAAATACATGGGGCACAGGCATCCTTCGGGGCCTGTGCCTTTTCTTTCTATCAGACACGGTTGCGGAAACCTGTTTTTAAGCATAAAATAAAGAAAGTATATTTCATGGATAGGAGTTGTCATATATGAAGAAGATTATTTTAACCGGCGACCGTCCCACCGGACACCTTCACGTAGGTCACTATGTAGGATCCCTCAGAGAACGGGCAGCCCTCCAGAATTCCGGCAAGTTTGATGAAATTTACATCGAAATTGCTGACGCCCAGGCCCTGACGGACAATGCGGATAATCCTGAAAAAGTCAGGAAAAACGTACTCCAGGTCGCTTTGGACTACCTTTCCGTAGGTATCGACCCCGAGAAGTCCAATATCTTTATCCAGTCCCTGGTACCGGCCCTGCCGGAACTGACCATGTACTACATGAACCTGGTTACCGTATCCCGGCTGGAAAGAAATCCCACGGTGAAAGCGGAAATTCAGCAGAAACACTTCGAGGCCAGCATCCCCGCCGGCTTCCTCTGCTATCCGGTCAGCCAGGCAGCCGATATTACCGCCTTTGACGCCACCACCGTGCCGGTAGGGGAAGACCAGGAACCCATGCTGGAACAGACAAGGGAAATTGTACGCAAATTCAATGACATTTATGGTGAAACCCTGGTGGAACCGGAAATTGTCCTGTCCACCAATAAAGCAAGTCTCCGCCTTCCCGGTATCGACGGCAAAGCCAAGATGAGCAAATCCATCGGCAACTGCATTTATCTCTGCGAAAAACCGGAAGACATTGAAAAGAAAGTCATGTCTATGTTCACCGACCCCACCCATCTTCGTAGAGACGACCCGGGCCACGTGGAAGGCAACCCCGTCTTCACCTACCTGGACGCTTTCTGCAAAGATGAATATTTCGCAGAATTCCTGCCGGAATACAAGAACCTGGACGAAATGAAAGAACACTACACCAGAGGCGGTCTGGGAGACGTCAAAGTCAAACGGTTCCTTAACAACGTGATGCAGGCAGAACTGGCTCCTATCCGTGAACGCCGCCAGCACTGGGAACAGCACCTTGATGACGTGGTGGATATCCTCCGGAAAGGCACAGAAAAAGCGGCTGCCAAAGCCGATGGCACCCTCCAGAGAGTGAGAAAGGCTATGCGGATTAACTACTTTGAAGATGGCAACCTGTTAAAATAAAAATCATATCTAAAAAAAGACGAAGGCTTCGGCCTTCGTCTTTTTTTATGCTGCAGGAAAAGGGACAGTGGAAGAGGGGATGAGGGGACTAGGCATATGTATTAAGTTCATATATATCCACAAAGGTTAGAAATAAATTAATTAATAGTAACTTCAGGTAACTAATTAATTTTAAAACCTCTTGTTATAAGGTATATGAACAAATCGCCTTTTACATCAATGTTCAAATAGATATAAGGAAATAGGCAGAATTACTACAGTATCATCGCTTTTTTATTATTTCAATAGGGCGGTTTTATCATTTATAACTTTTCAAAGATGAAGGCCGTGCTCTATTTTTAAAACTTTCGAAGCGTATCGACAAATACTATTGCATTCGGGGAGGCAATGCATTAACATAAGACATATTAATTTTCTTGTGGTTTATGGGATTATATCTTTTTTCTGTATAGGATTTTGTATTTTCTTCGTGTCACCTGGCCATAGACCGGCAGTCTGTGTACCATTTTTGATCAAAGGAGATTTCATGAATAAAGTTTACAAGGTGGTCTGGAATCGCACAAAACATTGCTATGTTGTAGTTTCTGAACTGGCTAAACGGGCAGGCAAAAACAAGAGCACCTGCCTTACAGTGGTGGGAAAGGCCGCTGCAGCACTGGGGCTGGGGGTGGTGTTCCTTATGGGGAGTGCCGGCTCGGAAGTGTTTGCGGCGACAGGTGGACAAGTCATCGGGGGCGGTGGTTCCGACAGCGGAGATACGTCTCAGGCTACGGGTCAGGGTGCCACGGTTAGTGGAGGTTTTGTCAATCATGCGGAAGGAAAATATTCCAGCGTCAGCGGTGGCTCGAAAAACCATGCCAAAGGAGAAAACGCCAGTATCAGCGGCGGCGAAGACAATGAAGCCTGGGGCGATGCCTCCAGCGTCAGCGGCGGTGGACAGAATAAGGCTACTGGCAAAGATTCCAGCGTTACCGGTGGTGGACAGAATCAGGCTGGCGGCGAGTTTGCCACGGTTAGCGGTGGTACCGGCAATAAAGCCTTTGGCTATGGCTCCATCGTCATTGGTGGTACTGGCAATGTGACGGGTAAGGTAGCCGTAGATGAAGATGATAACGGGAAATACCTTACCGATACCAAAGGCAATCAGTATCCGGCCGATAGGGACAGCGATCCCTTTTTCCGCATCGGTCAGGATTCCGTCGCCATTGGCGGCGTCTCGTCTTCGGTGCAGGGCAACTATTCCGTCGGCATTGCCGGCGGCAGTACCAGCGCAAAGGCTGCCAGCGGCCTGGCTGCCGGCAAACAGGCTACGGTCACGGTGGCCAATGGCGTGGCCATCGGTTATGAAGCAACGGCTTCGGTCATTGATTCGTCCCGAGCTGCCGATACGCAGGGACGCATCGTATCTTTCGGCCATAAAAAAGGCGATACGTATTATACGGTAGATTATCAGAACCATACGGTTACGGAAAACAAATATGACTCCGATGCCTACAACCGTCTCGTCAATGTGGCCGATGGCATCGATGACCACGATGTCGTCGTCATGGAACAGCTCAAGAATGCTAAGGCAGAAGCTGTGGCAACGGCCAAGAACCAGATCAAGGTCAAAGGCGATGAAAAGAACGTCCATGCCGTAGAAACGACAGACAGTGATGGGGTGCAGACCACCACCATCAGCCTGCTGCCGAAGGTCACGCTGCAGCAGGATACAGCCACGGATCCTACCGGCGCGAAACAGGTGGTGCTCGACGGCACGGCAGGCACCATTTCCGCCGGTCTCAGCACCGATGCAGCCAATTATATTTCCCTGGATGGCACGAAGGGCCTGGCCCAGGTGGGTGCTGTCAAGATTGGCAACCAGGACTTCACCTATACGTATGACAAGCCTGACGGAATGAATGATAGCGGTACGGTGAAACTCACGTCCACCCGGGCTGATGCAAAAGGCACCTTTGTGACGGGCCTCTCCAACAAGACCTGGACGCCGGGCAACTATGTGACTGGCCGGGCAGCTACGGAAGACCAGCTGGAGCAGGCAGGCCGCCACTTCCTGAGCATCAAGACGGCTTATGTTGACGAGGCTGGCAATAAAATCACGCCGGTTGCGGAAAACACGCTGGCCAATTATTACAATGACGGTGCCACGGGCTCGGCTTCTATGGCCTTTGGCGTAGGCACTACGGCACAGGGGAATCTATCCCTGGCCATGGGCGTCAACAGCTCCGCTTCGGGCCTGAATTCTCTGGCCATCGGCTACGGCAATGAAGCAGCCGGCACGCAGTCGGTAGCTGTGGGCAACAGCAGCAATGCCAGCGGCAATTACTCCGTTGCCATGGGCCTTGGTGCTCAGGCCGGTACGAAGAATACAGATGTAGAGTCTACCGACCATGGCGGTGCTGTTGCCGTTGGTTATGGTGCTAGTGCAGCAGAAACCGGCTCAGCCGCCTACGGCTATTCGGCTACGGCAAGTGCGGTAGAATCCTCGGCTTTTGGTACCAGTGCGCAGGCCAATACAGAAGGCAGCATAGCCTTGGGCGCTCACTCTGTAGCCAACCGGGAAAAGGGATCTACCGGTTATTTAGCGCCAGATATGACAGATCCCGCCAATGTAGCCAATGCAGCGACCTGGGTGTCCACTTCCGGTGCTGTTTCCCTGGGCGGAACTGACGCAGCTGAAGCCGGAGCGAACAAGACCATCAGCCGCCAGATCACGAATCTGGCCGCCGGTTCCGAGGACTCCGATGCTGTCAATGTGGCTCAGCTCAAGGCAGTGGAGAGCAAGGGAATGAACTTCCAGGGCAATGATACGACGACCTCTGTCCACCTGAACCAGGGCGGCATGCTCCTGCTCCAGGGCAGCGGCATCAAGGCAGATGAAGAATACTCCACGCAGAATGTGAAGGTCTTGACCGATGCAGATCATCAGCGCCTGTCTATTGCCCTGGACAAGAATCCGGACTTCGATTCGGTGACGGCAGGCACAGCGCTGACCGACGCAGATGGTGGCAAAGCCGGCTCCATCAAGATCGTTGGAGCAGACAGCAAAAATGCCAACAAGGCTACGACCATCACGGCGGGCTATGCCGATTCGCCGGAACTCGCCGGCGCCAATGGCACGGGCCGCATCAGCTATACCGACGGGGATGGCACGGCTCATACCGTGGCTACCCTCGGCGATGGCCTCAAGCTGGCCGGAGACACCGGAACGGGCAGCGTTGCTCTTGACAACACCCTCATTGTTTCCGGCGGCGCCACGAATCTGGCCAATGACGATAATATCGGCGTCACGGCCAATGGTTCCACCCTTTCCCTGAAACTGGCCAAGGACATCACTGGCCTTGATACGGTGACGGCCGGCGGCGTCAAGATGGGCACGCAGACCAATGGCAATGATACCACCAAGAGCGGCAATTACGTCACCGGTCTTGACAACAAGACATGGACCGTAGGGCAGACCAATCCGGTTGACGGCCGTGCTGCTACAGAGAATCAGCTGAAGAGCGTCTCTGATGTAGTAAATAGCAACAAGACCCAGATTACGACCAATACGGATAATATCGCCAAAGGGCTGAATTTTTCTGCCAACACCAAGACGGGCGATAATTACAAGGTCGTTAACCGTGCCTTGGGTGATACGGTGGCAGTCCGCGCCAATGATGCTCAGTCCGGTCATACCTACAAGACGGACAACCTGACCACGGACATCGACGACAACGGCATCATCACCGTAAAGATGGACACCCAGCTCACGGCGGATAAGGTGACCATTGGCAAGGATGGCAATGCCATCACCCTTGACGGAAGCAATGGCAATGTGACCACCGGCTCGTCCACCCTGGGCGGTACGGGCCTGACCATCGCCCATGGCCCCAGCGTCACTACCAGCGGCATCAGCGGCGGCAGCCAGAAGATTACGGAGGTAGCCAGCGGCGCATCCGGCACGGATGCATCGAGCAACCCGATATATGGCACAGACACAAACGGCGCCAATATCGGCGATGTCAAGAAAATCGCCGCCAAGACGGTCACCGTCAGCGGAGACAACAAGAATACGAAAGTCGCTAAGACTACCAATGCAGACGGAACAGTGGACTACAAGGTTTCCCTGAATGACAGCGTGACACTGGGCAGCGATGCCGGGCAGAAAATCGCACTGAACGGCACGGCTGGTACCGTGTCTTTAGGTGATAAAGTCACGCTGAATGGAGCAAATGGAACAGCCACCATTGGCGGGGCCACCCTTGGCAATGACGGCACGAATACCTATCTGACCGGCCTGACCAACAAGACTTGGGATCCCAATAACATTACCAGTGGCCGGGCCGCTACAGAGGACCAGCTGCAGACCGTGTCCAATACGGTGAATGCCGGCTGGGAAGTCGATGTCAATAACAGCAAGCTCAAGGACGTGACGCCGACTAGCAAAACAGTCAACTTTGTGGAAGGGCAGAATATCTCTATCACGGGTCTGAATGACAGCATCACCGTGGCGACGAAACCGGATGTACAGTTTACGTCTGTCTATGTAGGCGGCACGTTTGATCCGGATAAAAAAGAATATACGGGTGGCATCAAGATTGCCAACCAGGCTGGCGGCGGTGCCAACACGTCGGATGGCAACTACATCACTGGTTTGAGCAACACCAAATGGGAAAAAGACAACATCGTCTCTGGCCGAGCGGCTACAGAAGATCAGCTGAATCAGGTAGCCAAGACAATGACTGGAGAAATTCAAGCCGGTGATGTATACGTCAATGGCGGCGGCATCACGTATGATGCATCCGGTAATGGTACGGTAACTCTGGATCGGAACAATAACACGCCGATTACTTTTGAAGGTGTAAAGAATAATTATGTGACTGGGGCTGCAGTCAGCTCTGTCCACAATACGGCCACAGGGAAAAACGATCCCCATCTGACACTTACCCGCAATGACGGGGGCAGTGTCGATGTGGACCTGTCGGGCATCAAGAACTATGATTTCCGTCTGGTGCAGAATACAGAGAGCGATTCTGATGGCAAGTACAAGGTTCAGGCTGATGGCACGGTGGGCTTGATCGTGGCCAATGGAGATGGAGACTCAGAGACCATTACACTGCAGGATCTGGCCAGCAAGACCACTGTGGATCAGGGACTGAAACTGGAAGGAAATACCAAGGCGGCAGATGGCACTTCGTACAAGAGTGTCAAACGCAGCCTGGGCGATACCATTGCCGTTCGTGCTTCCGATGCACAGGCCGGTCATACTTATACGACAGATAACTTGACCACCGACGTTGATGATAACGGCGTGATTACGGTGAAGATGGATAATCAGGTCAATCTGGGCAAGGCGAACACATCGGAAGGCGCAGATGATGGCAATGATGGCAATCTCCATGTTACAGGTAAGAGCGGTAACTATGTGGAAATTAACGGCAGTGACGGTTCTTTCCGCATGGGATTGGGAAATCAATATGCGTCCCTGAATCAGGACTACGGCGGTGCCAAGTATCTAAAGGAACAGGGTAACTCTTCGCCGCGCTTCACGTACACGGTCAATGGTGATGCGAATACGAAGCAGACCCTTGCTACGTTGAGCGACGGTATGAACTACAGTGGCGATGCGGGTGCGGCCGCAGTGTTGCTGAACAAGAATGTACAGATTACCGGCGGCGTTACGGATGCCGATAAGCTCACGGCGGACGATGCCCATGATATTGGCGTTGTTGCTTCGCAAGATGGAGACAATGGCAAGCTCACCTTGAAATTGGCGAAAGACTTGACGGGCCTTACTTCTGTTACTGCCGGTACTGCTAAATTGGGCAATCAGACCATTGCAGATAGTGCTTATGGCAACAACAACAATCCGAAAACAGGCAACTACCTCACGGGCCTCGATAATAAAAATTGGAAGGCTGACAGCATCGTCAGCGGCCGGGCGGCTACGGAAGACCAGCTCCAGCAGGTGGCCAAGTCCATTGTCAATGGCTCGGCTACGGGCGGCGGCTTTGGCCTCAGCGCCGATAATGCTGACAGCACGAATGCGACGGAAGTCAAGCAGGACCTCGGCAGTGCCATCAAGATTACTACTGGCGGTGACACCAACCTGTCCACGCAGGCAGATTCCGCCAACAAGGCCATTGTCGTTTCTCTGAATAAAGAATTGAACCTGACGAAGACGACCCTTACGGATGGGACTGGAGCCACTACGGTGGTAGATGGCAATGGTGTTGTCATTACGCCGAAGCAGGGGACTGATGCGGACAAGGTAAAACTGACCACCGATGGCCTGTCCAACGGCGGCAAGCAGATTACCAATGTACAGAGCGGCCTGACTGGCACGACCATTAAAGATGCTGCTGGGGATGTGTTGAACCATGGGGCCACCATTGGCGACCTGCAGACTGTCAGCAATGGCGTGAAGACAGACCTGACAGCTACGGGTTTGAACTTTAAAGGCAATAATGAGGATACTACGGTTCATCGAAATCTGGGCGATACCTTGATCATTCAGGGAACCGGCGCGGATGGCCGCGCCTATGATGGCGGCGCCAATGTGCAGGTCCTGGCTAATAAAGATACGGGTACCCTGACCGTTCAGCTGGATCGTGACCTCAATGCCCATACACTGACGTTGGGGAAGGCCAGCACCGGTACGGATAAAACCGGAGAGGCAGGTACCCTGATTATCAACGGAAAGAGCAACGATAATTCAACCCAGCCTGTTTCCATCAGCACAGGCTATCAGAATACCACGGATGATACGAAGACTGCCCTGAAGACCAACATGTCTCGCATCACGTATTCCGACGATACACAGCATACCCATACCGTCGCTACGCTGGAAGATGGTTTGCAGTTTTCTGGAGATAATGGGAATGCCATTGACACGAAACTGAACAAAAAAGTGACCATCAAAGGTGGGGCCAAGACTGCCGACCTGGTGGATTCTTCGGATACCACCAAGAACAACAATATTGGTGTCACCACCAGTACAGATGATAACGGAAATACCACCCTTTCCCTGCAGCTGGCCAAGAATATCACCGGTCTCAATACGGTGACGGCCGGTACGGTGGTCATGGGCTATCAGACGGTCACCAGCAAGGGGAATGTATCGAGCACCGGAAACTATGTCACCGGTCTTGACAACAAAGCTTGGGATGGTACAGACTATGTTTCCGGCCGGGCGGCTACGGAAGACCAGCTGAAGAAAGTTAGCGATTCCATCCAGACTTCTGTAAATAGTGCCCAGTTTGGGATTACCGCCGGCGGCCTGGCTGATGGAGGAGATGTGACGGTCAAGAAGAATCTCGGTGAATCCATCCGTATCTATGGCGATGCTCCGGTAACTAACGAGAAAAACGATGGCTCCGGGGATTTCTGGGACCGCAGCAAGGCCAATATCCTGACCAAGGTGAAGAAGGACCATGATGGCAATGACTACGTCTCCGTAGAACTCCAGGATCATCTCGAAGTGGGTACTCACGCAGGGAAGGATACAGATGGCAAGGCTGTTGCCGGTGTGGACGGCAGCATGCAGTTCAAGGGTGCTTCTGCCAAAGAGGTGAACATCACCGGCGATACTGGCATTGCCCTGAGCGACAACGGCAATCAGACGGCTGCTCTTCGTCAGGACAATGGCGCCGGCTATCTGGACCTGACGGGAACCACGGCGGGAACCAAGGCGGCCGTGTCCGTCCATACAGGGGCTAAGAACCTGGCCAAGCAAGACCAGACCCGTCTGACCTATACGGATCAGGACAGCAAAGCCCATGATGTGGCCACCCTGGATGATGGACTTATTTTTGTCGGCGATACAGGGACTGTCAGCCAGGCGCTGAACAGCACGTTGAAGATTTCCGGCGGTGTGTCCAATGCCTCGGATCTGTCTGACGGGAAGAATGTAGGCGTGGTTGCTTCTTCCGATGGCCTTGCTATCAAGCTGGCCAAAAACCTCACCGGCATCGACAGCATTACGGGCTTGAAGAACACCACCATTGGTCCGGACTTTGCTACCCAGGGCCGGGCGGCTACGGAAGAACAGCTGAAGCTGATGCAGAGCAGTATCACCAGCAGTATCACCCAGTCGGCTCAGGGCGGCGGCTTCGCTCTGACGTCTGATGAAAAAGGCGATGACAAGATTGTGAAACAGGACCTTGGCAAGGCCATCCAAATCAAGGGCGATACCACCTATAAGGCTGATGGGTCTGTAGAAAAAGAAGGCAACATCAAGACTTCCATTGACAACGGCGCCATCAAGGTGGGATTAAACAAAGATGTGGACCTCGGCAATGATGGTTCCATCAAGGCTGGCGGTGTGACCATTAGCAATAAGGGCATCGATGCAGGCAGCAAGAACATCACCAACGTGGCGAGCGGTATCGTCACTGGGGACGACAGCGACAATACCAATGCAGCCAATATCGGCGATGTGAAGACCCTTGCCGGTGAGGCTGCCAAGACGGAAATCGGCAAGCTGGGCAGCCGGGACTTTGCCGGAGATGACGGAAAAACTGTCTCCATAGGCCTGGGCGAATCCATGAAGCTGTCCGGCGGTGCGGATACGTCTAAGCTGACAAATGGCAACATCGGTGTGGTGAAGAACGCCGACGGCGACGGTCTGGATATCAAGCTGTCCAGCGAACTTAGAGGGCTGACCAGCGTTACCACAGGAAATACCACCATGAGCAGTGATGGAATCAAGATTGCCTCTGCCGGTGAAGGTACCCATGCTGTGGCAATCACAAACAGCAATATCTCCATGGGCGGCCAGCAGATTCACGATGTGGCACCGGGGACCAGTGATACCGATGCGGTGAATGTAAGCCAGCTGAAAGGTCTGGTCAGCGGCGTAGATGGAGCTGTAAACAAGCTGAACAATCGCCTGAACCGGGTTGGCGCCGGGGCAGCTGCTCTGGCGGCGCTTCATCCGCTGGATTTCAATCCGGAAGAAAAGTGGAACTTTGCTGCCGGTTTCGGGCACTATGTGAATGCCAATGCCGGTGCCATCGGCGCCTTCTACCAGCCCAATGAAGATACCCTCTTCTCCCTGGGCGGCAGCTGGGGCGGCGGAGAAAACATGGTCAATGCAGGCGTCAGCATCCGCCTGGGCCATGGAAACTCCATCATAGGTTCCCGTACCGTTATGGCCAGAGAAATCATGGCCTTGAAGCAGCAGGTGGAAGCACAGAACCTGAAGCTTAAGGAAAATGAAGATTTGAAGGCCCGACTTGCCAAACAGGACCAGGAAATCGCAGAACTGAAAGCTATGGTTCTTAAGCTGGCGGCTAAAGGCTGATTTCATAGATGCAGAGTAAAAACACCCGAAAGTGATTCTGAAAGAGTCAACTATCGGGTGTTTTTGCATGGATGGTTTTGTCTGTCTCGGATTCTGCATAGAGGGCGGGAGATATTTCAGGATAAAACCCCTGGCGCCTGAAAATCAGCGATTTCCAGACATCAGGGGTTCAGTAAGGCGCGGGAATTGTCATCACCTATCCCTGGATTTTTTCCATTCCGGAAAGAGGCAGAGTGTCTCTCCCTTTAGAGCCGCTTATGAGAAACACCAGGGTACCTGCAGCAGCAGAAATGGTGGAAGCCAGAAGAATGGAAAATTTGGCCAGGTTCAGGAGGCTGGGATCCGTGAAGGCGATGGAGGCAATGAAGATGGACATGGTAAAGCCGATACCGCCGAGCATGCCGGTAGCTGCCAGCTCCCGGGGAGAGGCTTTGCCGGGAATGTCTATATGGCCTATTTTATGGAGAAGGTAGACAGAGCCGAAGATGCCGACCGGTTTTCCAAGGAAGAGTCCTGCCAGGATGCCCCAGGGGAGGGGAGAAGTAAAATCCAGAGAAGCAAGGGAAATTTCTACGCCCGCATTGGAGAGTGCAAAAACGGGCATGATGAGATATGCAGACCAGGGGTGAAGTCTCTTCTCCCACTGATGAAGCATGGATACTTTGCAGTTCCCTTCTGCCGGAATAGAGAAGCCCAGAATGACTCCAGCTATGGTGGGGTGGATGCCGGCTTTCAGGAAAAAGTACCATGCCACAAGGCCTAAAGCCAGATAGGCCGGGAAGAAACGGATTTTCAAGCGGTTTAAAAGGAATGCGCCGGCCAGAGCTGCCAGTCCGGAAGCCAGGGCTATCCATGCAAGGTCCGTGCTGTAAAAGAGGGCGATGACGACAATGGCGCCTAAATCATCTACAATGGCCAGGGCCGTCAGGAAGACCACCAGTCCCGGCGGTGCGCTTCTGGCTGCCAAGGTCATAATGCCCAGGGCAAAAGCAATATCGGTAGCCATGGGAATGCCCCAGCCGCCGGAGGTTTCCGTGCCAAAATTCAGAAGGCTGTAAAACAGGGCCGGTACCAGCATACCGCCCAGGGCCCCGCATACGGGAAGAATCATGGCAGATTTGGTGCGAAGTTCTCCATAAAGGAATTCCCGCTTGATTTCCAAGCCCACCAGAAAGAAGAAAACGGCCATGAGCCCATCATTGACCCAGTGAAGAAGTCCCATTTCCAGGGAAAAAGGTCCTATGCCGATGGCGATTGGCGTGTGAAGGCTGTGCTCATAGGCGCCGCCCCAGGGAGAATTGGCTATGATGACAGCCAGGATGGCACATATGAGAAGAATGACACCGCCCGATGCTTCGGAACGCAAAAAGGAAAGAAATGTGGTGCTTAGGGATTCGATTTTTCGTCTCATAGTCAGCTCCTTTCAGGAAAATGAAATATTCTATTCAAATAATAGCATATAATACATATAATGTCATTACCCATTATGAAATATTTATGTATTGTATTGAATACTATATATTTAAATGAATTTGATAAATAATAGATAGGTACAGGACTGGGAGGACGGGCTTCATCCTGCTTTTTTGTCCTGGTAAGTTTTTGGAAAGATGGCAGAAAAAAAGCTGTGAAGAAATGGGGGATATCCTCATTTCTTCACAGCCTTAGAGGCGGTTCTTTATTTACTTAAATCAATGGAACGGATCTGCTTCCGCAGGGGCAGTACAGAGTAGGGGGCTACGGAGAATTCGTCCACTCCCATGCGGAGGAAGGTTTCAGTGATGGAAAGGTCGGAACCCAGTTCACCGCACATGCCTACCCAGATGCCTGCTTTGTGAGCGTTTTCCACGGTCATCTGAATCAGTTTCAGTACTGCCGGATGGTGGGGATTAAAGAAGTCAGAAAGGACGCGGCTTGTTCTGTCTACTACCAGGGTGTACTGGGACAGGTCATTGGTGCCGATGGAGAAGAAATCCACTTCTTTGGCCAGTTTGTCGCTGATTAAGGCAGCTGCCGGCGTTTCTACCATAATGCCTACTTCCATATGATGGTCATAGGCGATGCCCTTCTTATCCAGTTCCATCCTGACTTCGTCCAGAATTTCCCGAGCCTTCCATACTTCCCATACCGAGGTAATGAGAGGGAACATGATGGCTGCTTTGCCAAAGGCGCTGGCCCGGAGAATGGCACGGAGCTGGGTCTTGAAGATTTCCGGCCGCTTCAGGCAGATGCGGATGGCCCGCATGCCCAGGGCAGGGTTTTCTTCCTTTGGCAGATGGAAGGCAGAGGCTTCCTTATCAGCGCCAATATCCAGGGTACGGATGATGACGCGCTTACCGGCCATGGTTTCGATGGCCAGCTTGTAAATATTAAACTGTTCCTCTTCACTGGGGAGAGTGTCTCTTCCCATGTAGATGAATTCACTGCGGAAGAGGCCGATGCCTTCGGCATCATTTTTCAGAACGGCAGCCAGGTCGGAGGCGGAAGATACATTGGCTGCCACTTCGACCCGGTGACCATCTACGGTTTCACTGGGGAGGCCTTTCAGCTGCTGCATCAGTTCCTTCAGCCGGATGCTCTGGTCCTGCTTTTCCTTCATCACTGCCAGAATGCCCGGTGTAGGATCGAGATACACCGTTCCGGAGAATCCATCAATCACAGCTGTTTTGCCGTCAAAGGAGTCATCCACTTCTGTGCCGGTTGCTACGATGGCAGGAACGCCCAGTGCCCTGGCCAGAATGGCAGTGTGGGAAGTGGGGGTGCCCTCTTTTGTGACGAAGCCCAGAATTTTCTTGGTATCCATCTGGATGGTTTCACTGGGAGTGAGGTCATCGGCATAGAGGATGCAGGGCTCATCGCCGGCAAACATGGCTTTTTTCTGATGAAGGGTACGCAGGAGGATGCGAGCGATTTCCTGCACGTCTGCTACGTGGGCCTGCATGTATACATCAGTTCCGCTGCTGTAAATCCGGGTGAAGTTCTTTTCAGCCTGGGAAATGGCAGATTCTGCATTGATGCTCTGACTGCGGATCATGGAGCGGACGGCATCTACAAATTCCGATTCTGTCAGCATCTGCTGGTATACTTTAAAAATGGAAGCATTATCCAGACCCACATGGGACACGGCTTCCTGATAGAACTGGTTCATTTTGGCAGAGGCGGTATTTCTGGCAGAATCGAACCGGGCCACTTCGGTTTCCGGGCGATCTACCTTCGATTTTTCTACGCTGAATTCTTTGTGACGGAATACCCGGAGTGGTCCAATGGTAACCATACCGGAAATGCTTTTACCTGTAATTTTTTCCATTCTATGCAATCCTTTCTTTTTCCGCAGAGGAAATCAGTCTTCGATTCCTTCCCTTCCCATGACACCTTTGTCATAGTAGTGGCGGATTTTTTTCATTTCAGTAATGAGGTCGGCAGCATCCATAATATAGGATGGAGCGTTGCGGCCGGTGAATACCAGTTCCACCTCCGGACGGCGGGCAGCAAGGATCTCCTTCGTGTCCTCCTCGGTGGCCAGGTCATACCAGCAGGCCATATTGTATTCATCCAGGATAACTACATCGTAGGGACCGGAAACGGCACCGATGGCGTCATCAATGCCTTTCCGTATCATATCCCGATATTCTTTGGGCGGATGACCGGCAGGATACACCACCAGCTTGTCGCCCCAGGCCTTGATTTCTTCTTCGGTAAGCATGCCTTCCTTGGCAATGAAATAAGGTTTTCCCAAAGTAATAAGGGTGATGCCGTCGAGGCTTTGGAGCACTTTCTGCTCTGAATAGGCCAGAGACTTCATGAACTGGATGATGCATACCTTTTTCCCTGCACCTATGGCGCGGATGGCAAGGCCAATGGCAGCCGTGGTTTTCCCCTTGCCGTCACCGGTATATACTTGAATGTAACCTTTCATCATATCCTCCTTATCAGAAAATATCATTTGGAAGGGATATTTCTATCGAAATAAAGAATAGATTGGCCATTCTTTCATTACCCTATTATACAATGGATAGAAAGGAAACAAAAGGCGATGATTCTGATTTCATCCAAGGAAAAACCGCCATGGAAACCATGACGGCTTTGGCTACAGACATTTGTTGTTAAAACAGCGTCTTTTTTTGTACATTTTATGAATGATATAAGCAGCCAGAAGGAGGAAGAGAAGCACAATGAAACGGGTGCCGTGCTCCGAGAAATAAATCAGGTCGTGGCCCAGCCATACTTCAATGATTACAGAAGGAATCTTGCCGATGAGGGTAGATTTCAGATGCTCCCGGCTGGTGAGCTTGCTTAAGACGGCAATGGCAGTGAAAAGAATATTGGGTGAATAGGGGATAGCCCTGGCCAGAGCCATATTCTTCACACAGCTGTATTTGTCCAGCTTAGTAAGCATATGCTTCTTTTCAATCAGGCGGCGGGCTTCCTTACGGAAGAAAATGCGCCCGATATGGAAACTGATTTCAATGCCGATGACTTCTCCCACCCAGGAAATGAAAATCCCCGGGAGCAGGCCGAAGAGCGCTCCATTCACTGTAAGGAAGGGAATCGTAGGGATTCCGAAGACATTACAGAAAATGAGCAGACCAATGCTCACAAGAAAAGCTCCGTACCCGAAGGAAGAAATGTAATCCGCCAGACCGTCTACATCGCCTGCCATGGTGAGGTGGATGGTATGGTAATAAAATTCAGGATAGTACATACGAACCAGGTAAACGGATATGACGGCAGCAGCAATCAGAATCAAAAGTCCGATAAGCTTTTTACATTTGTCAATCATAATGTATCCTTTTAGCCGCCCACAAGCCGGAAATCGGCGCAGTTATCTGCCCCGGCGGAGCGGCGTACCGGACAGATATATCTTATGGTTCTCGTTTCAGTCAGTTGTAAGCTTTAGAAAAGCAGTGTTTATTGTAAGCGATTTGTCAAGATTATGCAAATACCTTTTCTTATCTCATATATTATAATACAGGATCATCAGATTTTCCAATATCCATAGCAAGCTATATAAGTTTAGAATACCGATAAAATCGGGCATTCTGCAATTCGTTTCCATTGGCAGCTATGAAAAATCAAACAGAGGGATACGTTACTGCTTCATGGCAGGGGAGCATACCGGAAAAGAGAGAGGGCGGACAAAGAGGGGGAAAGGTAAAAAGGCTGCAAAGCCCTGCCTGGCTTTTCATGGTTCATGATGAGGTCAATCTAAGGGTCTTCATACATCAAAGGATAGGCCCTGCCATGGTTTTTCAGAAATGACACCGTTTCGCCCCCCTTATATGCTATCTTTCCTTTTATGGATTCCCAGTGAATTTTTAGGCATAAATCTGTTATAATGAGAAAGACATATTTCTGCAGGAGCTGCAGACAGATTGAGAACCCTTGTTTTTTTGATTCGGCAGGTGTTGGAAAATGGATTTTAACTTGACAGATAAGCAGAAGGAACTGGTAGGGCTGGCCCGTGATATTGCACAGAAGGAAATCGCACCCAGGGCCCTTTCTATCGATAAGAGCGGTGTTATGGATGAGGAGCTGCTTCGAATTTTGAAGCAGTCCGGCATGACGGCTCTGTCGGTTCCCAAGGAATTCGGCGGTGCCGGACTGGATCTTTTGACCATTGCCATGATCAGTGAAGAATTGGCCAAGGGATGTGCCGGCGTGGCTACCGTATGTGCTGCCAATTCCCTGGCTTCATTCCCGGTGCTCATTGCAGGCAGCGATGAACAGAAGAAATCCTATTTCGACTGCCTGAATGAAGGGGGCATGAGCTGCTTTGCCCTTACGGAACCGGGGGCCGGTTCCGACGCTGGCGCCGTTTCCTGCCGGGCTAAGAAGGTGGACGGCGGCTATGTACTGAATGGGACCAAGTGCTTCATTACCAATGCACCTATTGCAGATAAAATCACTCTCTTTGCCAATACAAGAGAATCCGGCGGCATCCGGGGGCTCACTGTTTTTTCCGTAGATAGAAATACCAAAGGTATTTCCATGGGCAAGGAAGAAGATAAAATGGGTATCCGCGCTTCCGCAACTTCGGAAATCATTTTTGATGACTGCTTCGTGCCTGCTTCTACCAGGCTTGGAAGGGAAGGCATGGGATTCCGCATCGCCATGGAAACGCTGGAAAAATCACGACCGGTGGTAGGCGCTATTTCTGTGGGTATTGCTCAGGCTGCGCTGGAAAATGCAATCCATTATGCTCACCAGAGAAAGCAGTTCGGACAGAAAATCGCTTCCTTTGAAATGGTGCAGCAGATGATCGCCGACATGGTGACAAAGACGGAAGCAGCCCGGGCTCTGGTGTACAAAGCCTGCTGGATGCAGATGACCGGTGATAAGAAAGCATCTCTTTTCTCCGCCATGTCAAAATGCTTTGCTTCCGATACAGCCATGGAAGTCACCACCACCGCCGTACAGGTTATGGGCGGCAATGGATATTCCCGGGAAAATCCGAACGAAAAATATATGCGTGACGCCAAGATTATGCAGATTTATGAAGGAACCAACCAGGTGCAGCGTCTTGTGATTGCCAATGCGGCCATGTACTGATCAGTGGGCGGTGTCTTACTCTTTACAGACGGGAAATGCATGAATGTCAGTACCGGCCGGAGAGGAACATCCTCCTTATTCTGACTTCATCCAGCCGGGCAAAAAAAGCTTGCAATCTATGGATATTCTGTGTATAATAATCAGCATAGTTAAACAAAAGGCAAAAGGGCCTGCGTACTTTGGTATGCAGGCCCTTTCTATGTTGGAGGTGCTGGTCATGATGTGGCATTGAGCGAAAGGGCAGATAAAAACGGTATAAAAGCAGAGGGGCCCGGGAAACTCCTCTGTATAATTTCATAAAAATGGGTGATGGCGCTGCTATGGGAATTTCAGGGATTCCAGGCGGCTTTTTTTATTTTTCAGAAAGGAATTTATGACTATGCGCAAATATCTTTTACCGGCATTTCTGGGAGCCTGTTTCCTTCCAGGAATGGCCATGGCGGCTGATGAAGGAAGTCAGCTGAATGGAGCAGACATGGCTTACATGGCCATTTCCACACTGCTGGTACTCATTATGACTCCGGCCCTGGCTTTTTTCTACGGTGGTCTGGTACGTCGTAAGAACACCATTAATACCATTATGATGTCCATGGTATGTCTGGCTATCTTTACGGTACAGTGGTTTGTCTATGGGTATTCTCTTTCCTTCGGCCCTGATGTGGGCGGCATCATCGGCAATCTGGACTGGGCCTTTTTCCATGATGTAGGCATGGCAGCCAATCCGGATTATTCTGAAACCATTCCCCATATCCTCTTCGCCCTGTTCCAGATGGCTTTTGCCATCCTCACGCCAGCCATCGTCAGCGGCGGTATTGTGGAAAGAACCCGTTTCCCGGCCTATTGTATTTTTATCCTTCTCTGGGGCACTCTGGTATATGATCCCATGTGCCATATGGTATGGGGCGTGGGCGGCTTCATCCGCAATATGGGAGCCCTTGACTTTGCAGGGGGCACGGTCATTCATGTCACCTCCGGCTTCTCTGCTTTAACTGCGGCCATTCTGATCGGCAGAAGAAAAGGGTATGGCATTCTTTCCCTTCGTCCCCACAATATTCCCTATGTCTGCCTGGGCGGCAGCTTCCTGTGGCTGGGATGGTTCGGGTTTAACTCCGGCGCCGGCCTTTCGGCCAACGATGTGATGACGCAGGCCTTGGCCAATACAGGCATTGCCTCCTGTACGGCTGGTCTGGTGTGGATTGTTATTGAAGAAATCATTCACAAGAAAATGACGGCTCTGGGCCTCATGACCGGTATCCTCACCGGCCTCGTAGGCATTACACCGGCTGCAGGCTTTGTAGATGCCGGCGCAGCATTCTTCATTGGTATCACCACACCGCTCATCTGCTATTTCTTCGTTTCCTTCGTCAAATCCAGACTTGGCTATGACGACTCTCTGGATGCCTTCGGCTGCCATGGCATGGGCGGCGTATGGGGTGCTCTTATGACAGGTATTTTCTGTACTAAAGCCATCAATGATGCCGGTGCCGATGGTCTTCTCTACGGAAATCCCGGCCAGCTCATTCCTCAGATGACAGGCATTGTTACCGGTATCATAGTGGCCGTAGTTATGACTACCCTGATTATCAAAGTGCTGGGGATTTTCATGAAAGTCCGTGCTACTGCTTCCGAAGAAGCCCAGGGCCTGGACCTTATCGACCATGGTGAAAGAGCGTATAATAAATTATAAAATTATAAGAGGTGAAACCTATGAATACAGATAAGAAAATCTACAAGGTGGATGCGGTTATCCGTCCTGAAAAGTTGGAAGAGTTGAAGGATAAGTTGTATGAAATCGGTGTTACCGGTATTACTGTTACTGAAGTCTACGGCTGCGGCCTCACCCATGGACAGGAAGAAATCTATAGAGGAAATGTACTCTCGGTGAACCTGCTTCCGAAAATTAAAATAGAAATTGTTATTTACGAAACACCTCTGGAAAAACTGATTCAGACCATCCGCGACACCTGCAACACCGGTCATGTGGGGGATGGTAAAATCTTTGTATCCGAACTGACCACCGCTGTCAAAATTCGCACAGGAGAAAGAGGCGGTGCTGCCATTATCGATGACAAGGCATAATCACCATGAAAAAGGGGCTGTGAAAGAAGGGGCATCCTTCCTTTCACAGCCCTCTTTTGGGGTTTGAAATTAGCAGCTTGCCGCTTTGTTTCACCGTCATTTCGACGGTTGGAGTGAAGAAATCCCATCCTCTGGTACAAAGAGCATGGCAGCAGGAAATCTCTGGACTCGGAGTTTCAATAGAGCCTGCAGTTTTTATTACCTACACCAGCACGAACTCCACCAGAGATGACACAGGGGCTGAAAAAATAATAGGGGATATACAAAGGAGCAGATTCCAGCCTTTGATCCAGGAAATTTAATTTAGCGTGTGGTTTACATGATGCAATGGTACAATATAATATTATCCATGATAATTTCCCTTGACAATTTTTATAAATAGGACTAAGATGAACGGAGCTTGAGGGAATTACAAATCAAAAGAGACTGAGGGGAGCCCGGAGAACATGAGAAAATCTCATGTTTTTTTATGGAATAACGGGGCGGATTTTTCATGGAAAGAAAGGGATTATTATGAAAAAGAAAGGGATTATTATGAAACAGGATCAAAAGCATTGTTTTAGAAAATCGGGGAGGGAGGGTAAGTTCACTCTCGCCGCCCATACAGAAAGAGCACTCCTGGCAGCCCTGCTGCTGACAGGATTTTCTTATGCTTCCGTTTATGGTGCGGATATTACTTCTCCGTTGAGTATTACCGATAAGGATGCTGTGGTTAATGAAAATATAAATGTTGGGATAACTCCGGGGGATTCGGCATTTCATGTAGTGAATATCGATAAATCAGCATCTGGAGGAACGGTTCGGATTAACAGCCAGAAGATAAATGCGGATATTCATAATGCAACAGGCCCACAGCTTCGGATTGACGGGATTATTACCAATACTGGTTCTGTTGATAAGAACAGTTCCAGATTAACAAATGCCAGTATAGGCTATGAGGGAACCGTCGATTTAGCAGATGGTCTTACAATTACGGTAGATGGGACAGGAACCTGTCCTAAGATAGCTGGCATTTATGAAAATGGATTTGAGTCATTATACAGATCTTTTGGGAGAGGCAGTCTTAATACAGGAAAACCGGCTAATCTGATTTATAATCTTGGGGATAATACTACCATTATGATGCATGGTCAGGATATAGTTACGCAAGAACCGGATTCCTTTTCACAATTTGTGTATTATAGTCAGACGGGGATTATAAATGATGGCGGCATTATGAATGCAGGGGACAACCTGAATATTACCAGCGATGTTCAGGGGATATATACGCTGAATGCTTCAGGGATAAGTAATACTAAATATGGACAAATGCATATAGGGGATAATGCGGTGATTAAGGCCAGTGGCACGTTAGCTAAATTAAGTTCAGGCTATGGGGCGGAAGTGTATGGGATTATCAGTCGTCATAATCATGCATGGGAAGACGCATCTACCAATAAAGGACGCCAGCTGATTACCCTTGGGAAAAATGCAGAGATAACGGTAGATTTCAATAGCCAGGGGACAGCTACAGAATCACCTGCTTCTATCATGGGGGCAGCTATATACCTGTCTACTACCGATTTTACAGCGGATGACCATCTTCATCTGATTACCACACAGGAAAACAGTGGCATTGGTACCTATGGACTGTTTGCCTGGAATCAGTGCAAGGCAACCATAGGAGATGATTTCCGGGTGGATGTAACGACAAAAGGGAAAGGATATGGCGTGTATGGTGTGTATGCAGGTCATTACACCAATACAGGAAGTTCGGTAGATGGCACAGACATTACGTTTAAAGGGAATGCGCAGGAAAATCTCGTTGCATCGGACAGTTATCAGATTTTTGGCAATTATTTTAATGCCTCTTCACTGCATCTGGGAGACAATGAAGATATCTCCATAGAAGCCAACGGAAAATTTAATCATATTACCGGGGTGTATATGCTTAACCCGGGAGCGGATCTGTATGGTCAGGACAGCCATGTGAGTGTCACCATGAATATTCATGGCGAATCCAGGCCGGGGCTTTATTATGAGAAACAAGATAATTCTTATATTGACGGAATTAGCTTAGAAAATCAGGCTTCGGCAAAATTAAACGATGTATCTGTTCGTATGGGATATGAAGGAAATCTTGCGGTTGTGACGAAAATCAAAGGCATTTCTGACATATCTTCCCAGGTACAGATAAATGGAAACACGGAAGTAGACCTGAAGGCGGAAAATACGGGGGAAGCCGGAGAGAATAAACTGTTTGGCATATATAACCATGAAGGGACTCTTACAGCGGGGGATGTGCATGTTAAAGCAGAGGGGGAAAATATAGGCATCATATCTGGTATTAAGACGACGGAAAATGGTTCTACGGATATTGAAGGAAATGCAGAAGTTTCTGTTTCAGGAAATACAGATGACTGTACAGGTATTCTGAGCACACAGGGGGGTCAGGCGGTATTTCATAAAGGGGTGACTGTACAAGGGGCTAAAACAGCGATAGAAAGTGATAATGAAAACAGTCTGATTGATATAACCAGCGATGGAACCAAAGTCATTGAAGGGAATGTCCTTTCTACGGACAGCGGGATAATCCGTCTGTCCCTTCATGACAGTACGTCCTCTCTTACCGGGGTATCCACCGTCCAGAATGGGGAAACGGATCTTACGGTATCGGATCGCGGTATGTGGAATATGACCGGGGACAGTGAAGTGACCAGCCTTGAACACAGCCGTGGCGGGGTCATTAACATGAATGCTTCGCCGGCGTATGAAACCCTTCATGCGGGCAGTTACACCGGAAATGGCGGGATTTTCCTCATGAAGACCGATCTGGATTCGGAGAAGGATGGAGATAAAGTCACTATCGATTCCGCTGCGGATGATTCTTCCGGACTGATTATGGTAAAAGACAGCAGTCTGTATACAGGGAAGGAAGTTAAAGGAATCAGAAATCTGTTGCTTGTGACGGATGCCAGTGGAAAGGCCCGGTTTGAAGGGAAGGACCTTGACCAGGGAGGACTCTGGGATATGACGCCGGTTATTAAACGAGGGGATGAAGCTCTTGATGCAGAAGGTAATGCGGTAGGGGACCATACGGAATGGTATCTGACCAAGGTGGAGAAGAAAGTAAATAAGGATACCATTCCACTTATAAAAGCACCAGATAACAGCTACGCCCTCTACCGGTTGGATATTGACAGTCTCCGGAAGCGTATGGGGGATTTCCGCTTCCGCAACCTGAAGGATACGTCAGGTATCTGGGCCCGGGATTTCCATGGTTCTTATGACGGACAGGGAATAAACAGTAAGTACAACGGATTCCAGCTGGGCTATGACTACGCGGCCAATGACAAGAGTGTATATGGCTTCTTCGCGGAACGTAATATTTCCAGTCCGAAGTACAGCTATGGTTCCTCTGAAAATCATGGCCTGTCCGCTGGAGTTTACGGCACATGGTTTGGCGACAGCGGTGTATATACTGATGTAGTGGCTAAATGGGGACGGGATGATACGGAGCTGAAGAGCTGGGGCAATTATCCTGACCGGGCTGACTACCGGATTCATAATGAAAGCCTTTCCGTGGAATTTGGAAAAACATTCACGAAAGATAACGGACTTTTCCTGGAACCGGAAGCGCAGATGGTATTCGGTCATCTGGGAAGCAAGGATTATACCACCCGCCGTGGAAAGACCGTCCATATGGGCGGCTGTGACAGCGCCATCGGCCGCCTGGGCATCCTGTTTGGCAAACGGGTGACAGAAGGAGAACATCCTTATGATTACTATCTGAAGTTCTCTGTTCTCCATGAATTTGGTGGCAGCCGCAGCTTCCATCTGGCAGCGCTGGATGGGGAAACCATGGATTACAGCGAAGATTATCAGGATACCTGGGAAGAAGCCGGCTTCGGCGGCACCTGGCATATCAACGACCACGCCAGCCTCTATGCCGACGTTGAAAAAGGCTTTAACGGACTGTGGCATAAGAAATGGCAGTGGAACCTGGGCATTCACTGGCAGTTCTGATATAGGGCGAGAAGCGGGAAAGACAGCACATAACGTGGGCTATACTTATTGCCCCGAATGGGGATACCACAACCCTCAGTGGCAAAGCCGCTGTCAAACAGAGAGACCTTTTGGTCTGAATGCTCTGTATGCGACCCTGTTTCGCGTTCTTTCAATATTTCATATTGACAGTTTCCACCTAACGAATCTATAATAATTAATAAGCATTGCAGGTCTGTGGCTGAAAGTCGATGGTAGTCGCAGCCAAAGCGATCCACGTAACGCAGGAAAATCCTGCTGAGCATGGTGCGGTTTAGAAGTAAGTCCTGCCGGGAAAACCGAGAGGGTTAGTAGTGAGAGGAAGACACCGGGTAGCGAAAGCTCCAGCAGGCGAGTGTGGGGTCAAAAGCCAGGTCAGCTGCCGTGCTTATTTAAAATTCGATTTCTGTGGATGAAATCTGACATAGTTTGGGCGATGAGCAGAAGAAGTACTGATGGCTATTCTTCAGAGAGGGCATGGAAGGTGAAAATGCCTGGTGAGCTTTCGGGAAATGCATCTGTGAGCTGAAAAGGGGAAAATAGTATCCTTTTCCGTAGGTCTACGATACGGCTATGCGCGGCTTTTGCCGACAGAGTGGAATAACGGGCCACCGTCTCTGTGAGGCGGCGGTCTTTTTAAGTGAGTGAGCTAGTTGGCTAGTGTACTAGTGTACTGGTGTACTAGTGTACTAGCTCACTAGCTTACTAACCCACTAACCCACTAACCCACTAACCCATCGATTTCATGAAAGAAGATGATAACCATGTGTCACTGTTGTAAGGAAAAACAGGCTTATCATGTCTTTCTTATATATGAATATAAATAAATCACTCTACAGATGGAGGAATCTAAATGGAAGAAATTAAAGTGTATAACACGCTGACGAAGGAAAAGGAAGTATTTAAACCGATTACACCAGGGGAAGCGAAGATTTATGTGTGCGGCGTAACGCCCTACAATCATCCCCATATCGGCAATGCCCGTCCGGCAGTGACCTGGGATGTGATTCGCCGCTACCTGGAATATGTGGGCTACAAGGTGGAATTCGTACAGAATTTTACTGATGTGGATGATAAGATTATCAATAAAGCCAATGCGGAAGGCACCGACTGGAAAACAATTTCTGACCGGTATATTGATGCCTATTTCCAGGTCATGGATGCGCTCCATGTACGCCGGGCCGATGTATATCCCCGGGTTTCTGAACATATGGATGATATCATCCACATGGTGGAGACACTGATTCAAAAGGGCCATGCCTATGTACTGGGCGGCGATGTGTATTATGATATTTCCACCTTCAAGGATTACGGCAGGCTGTCGGGCAGGAAGATTGAAGATATGCTGGCAGGTGCCCGCATTGAAGTGAATGATGAGAAGAGAAATCCCGGAGATTTTGCTCTGTGGAAAGCTGCTAAACCGGGCGAACCTTTCTGGGAAAGCCCCTGGGGCAAGGGCCGGCCGGGCTGGCATATTGAATGCTCTGCTATGTCCATCCATTACCTGGGCAAGACATTTGATTTCCATGGCGGCGGCTCGGATCTGATTTTCCCGCATCATGAAAATGAAATCGCCCAGTCCGAAGGCTGCACCGGCTGCCATTTCGTAGATTACTGGCTCCATAATGGCTTCATTACCATTAATTCTGAAAAGATGAGCAAGTCCCTGAACAATTTCTTCCTGGTGAAAGATGTACTGGAGAAATATTCCGGCGATGCGCTCCGCTATTTCCTTCTGTCCACCCATTACAGAAGTCCTCTTGATTTTTCTGATGACCGCCTGGAAGAAGCAGAAAAGAACATGGACAAGCTGAAAGACGTCATTGGCCGTGTAAAAGAATTGAGCGGCCGGGAAGGCAGTGAGGTGACAGAGGCCTCCAAAGCTCTTGAAAAAGCAGCAGAAGATGATATGAAAGTCTTCCATGAAGCCATGGACGATGATTTCAATACGGGCCTTGCTACGGGTGCCATGTTTGAACTGGCAAAGGCCATCAATGTGTATTACAACGATGTACACAGCGGTATTGGTTTCAACAAAGCATCTCTGGAAAAGGCAGGAAAGGCCTTCAAGACAATCCTTGATATTCTGGGCATTCTGGAAAAAGAATGGAAAAAGACGGAAGCCTATGATGATAAGGATTACAATGACCTTATGAATGTGATCCTTGCTGTCCGCCAGTCTGCCAGAAAAGCAAAGCAGTACCAGCTGGCTGATGAAATCCGGGACAAACTGGGTGAAATCGGCATTGTGATTGAAGATACTCCTACAGGAGCAAGGTGGAAGAAACGTGGAGTTTAAGAGAGTCTTATTTCTGAAAAAACAGATGGCTCATAAGATTGGTAAAGAATCTCCTGTTCTTGGTGAACAGGAGGTCTTTTCCATGGATGCGCTGACCCTGGCTTATATTGGCGATGCCTGCTGGTCCTTCTTTATCCGGAAGGCCCTTATCGATACAGGCATTTATAATGTGCAGATTCTGAACAGTCTGGCATCGGAAATCGTTTCCGCCCGCTGGCAGAGCCGTATTCTCTTTGAAATCAGGGAGCTTTTGAATGAGCGGGAGCTGAAGGTGGCCAAGAGGGCCAGAAATACCAGTTCCCATGTGCCAAAGAGTGCTACAGTGGAGGAGTATCGGGAGTCCACAGCCTTTGAAGCTCTTCTTGGCTATCTGTACCTTTCCGGCCAGAAGCAGCGGCTGGATTTCATCCTTGAAAAAAGCTTGAAGTATGTGGCAGGAGAAATGAGCCATGAAAACTGATAAAAGGGAGAGACCATCCTTTAAACAGAAACAGTCCGGACAGCGTCGGCAGCCCCTGTCCTCATCCACCAGAGACGGAAGAAAGAAAAGACCTTTGAAAAAGGAGGGCTCTTCTGACTCTTTCCTCATCTGTGGAAGAAACAGCGTATCCGAATTTCTGAAGAGCAGGGGAGTGCGCCGGGTTTTCCTGAAAGAAGGAAAGAAGGATGACCGTCTGCTTTCCCTGGCGGCTCTGGCTGAAAAGCAGGGAGTGCCGGTGGAAGAGGTGAAGGAAGAAAAGCTGGATGATATGTCCGGCGGCGTAGTGCATCAGGGCATTGCAGCCCTGCTGAAGCCCTATGAATATGCAGATCTTGACCGGGTGCTGGCGGATTGGGAAGGGAAGAGTCCCATCCTGATTCTGCTTGATGGCCTGGAGGATGTGCGCAACCTGGGAGCCATCGTCCGCACGGCGGAGTGTGCCGGCGCAGCGGCGGTGCTTCTTCCTAAGCATAAGAGCCCGCCGGTAACGGCAGCGGCCATGAAGACTGCGGCCGGTGCCTTTGCCTATCTTCCTGTCTGTCAGACGGGAAATATCAGGCAGACTCTGGAAATGCTGAAGGAAAAGGGATTCTGGGTGGTAGGAGCCGATATGGACGGTGAAAGCCTCTATTATGACGCCAACCTGAAAGGTCCGCTGGTCATCGTTATGGGGGCAGAAGGGAAGGGCGTAAGTCCTCTTACCCGGAAAATGTGCGATTTCTGCGTACGTATTCCTATGAAAGGGAAGGTTTCTTCCCTCAATGTTTCTGTGGCAGCTGCTCTTCTTATTTATGAAGCCGCAAAGCAGAGGGATAAGTCATGAAGGATCTCTATCTGGTAGACGGCTATAATGTGATTTTTGGCAGGCCTGACATCTTTGACCGGGGAGCGATTTGGAATCGTGCCGGAAGAAGCTCATGGACATTATGCAGGACTATGGTGCCCATAATGACATAGAAGTGATTATCGCCTTCGACGGGAAGGGAAATTCCACCAAGGTGAAGGTGGAGGAACTGTCCGCCTTCTTTACCATTGTGTATACGCCGAGAAGGATGACTGCCGATTCTTATATTGAAAAAGAATCCTATCTCCGGCGGGACGAATACAGACACATTTTCGTAGTTACCTCCGACGGCCCCGAGCAGAGCCAGATTCTGGGGAACGGTGCCTACCGGGTGCCGGTTTCAGACCTTATGCGGGCCATGGAAGAGGATAAGGCGCTGCAGTCCAAATTCATCACCAGGAATAACCATAAGAATCTCAGAAGTGAAATAGGGAGGGCTATCCCTCTATCTGTACAGGAAAAGCTGGATAAGCTGAGAGGGCGGTAAAGGGTTTTCAATCCATTCTGAGAGAAAGGTGCTGGAAAGGTTGGCGGTACTTTGCGCTGCGTAATAGCAGGTCTTTGACAGAAAACGGAACCCTGCACAGGCATGATGATGTTCATCATGCCTGTGTCCTTTTTTGAATCTGTTCCTATGAGGTCTTTCCTGCCAAAAGGGCGGTGTACTGCCGTTTTTCCACCTTGCAAAAAGAATGATTCATGGGGAGAGCGGATTTTGCAGGCAGGAAATGGAGTTTATACAAAATTCAGTTGACCATTCATGATGATTAGTATAAAATAGTGTTTGATATCATTTCTTTTAGAAGATAGAACCGTATCTGCCGTACGTGAGGCAGGTGCAGAGGAGGATTCGCAGTGAAGTACTTTTTGATTGGATTAACCTTTGTGGTTTCCCTGCTTTTGATTGTGGTAGTGGTAGGTCAGGAATCTAAACAGGCCGGTATGGGTACAGCTATCGGCGGCGGTACGGAAAACGCAGCCGGCGGACGGACCAGGGGCAAGGATGCAGTGCTGTCCAAGTTCACTGTAGTCTTTGGTACCATGTTTGCTGTTCTCTGCCTGGTGCTTGGAAGATATATGAATACTTTCTGATTGACTGGGAAAATGTAGTCTGCCCTCCGATTTCATCAGGCGCAGGAATGAGCATTTCCCTGGAGGTTTGCCGGCGGCAGGCCTCTTTTTTATTTGGGCCTTGCGCAGAAGGCCTGTTTCATGTAGTCTTAGTATAGATATATACGTTTTAACTGTCTCTGAAGAGACATTTTTACAGGAAAGCACTGATTTATTCTCAGCATCGAATTCCATAAGTATTTTATTTAATGCATCGGCATAAGCATCTTTAGACAGCTTTCTATTCGCGCTTCCATTCCCGGCATTCCATAAAAATACAAAAATGAATTTCGATAACGATTGAATCAGCGTTTCCCTGGAGGAGAAATCAATGGAAAAAAAGGAATTGCTGCCTTATAAGCCCGGCGTCATTCTGCAGGGCGTGTATAAATCTTATGGTCGTTTTGGCTTCCTGCTCACCGATGATGACCATGAGGATGTGTACATTGCAGAGAAGGATCATCTGAACGCTGTAAATAATGATACGGTAGAAGTGAAGACCATGAAAAGCGAAACCGGCCGCCATAATACGGAGGGCCGGATTACCCGTGTCATTGAACGGGCAGATGATATGTTTGTATGTACTTATGAAATGTTGGCGGATGGCGGGGAAGCGGTACCTATTGATGAAAAGGTGGACATGGTCATCCAGATTCCCGAAGGAGATGAAATGGGAGCGGTTACCGGTGCCCGTGTCATGGTGCAGGTGACCCGCTGGCCCGGAGAGTGGACCGATGCGGAAGGCAAGGTGACGGAAGTCATCGGTTACAAAGGCGATAAGGGCCTTGATATTGACGTTATTATTGCCCAGCATCGTCTGCTCCATGTATTTTCCGATGACCTCATGAAGGAGGCGGACAATCTGCCTCGCACCATTGTACCGGAAGAAGGGGTGGCAGATTATAGGAATATGCCTATTGTCACCATCGATGGCCCTGATTCTAAGGATCTGGACGATGCGGTCTACTGCGAAAAGAAGGAAAATGGTCATTTCGCCCTGGGCGTCCACATAGCCGATGTGTCCCGCTATGTAACCAAAGGCTCTCTCCTGGATGATGAAGCGTATCGGAGGGGCACTTCCGTATATCTGGCAGATCGGGTCATTCCCATGCTGCCTTTCCAGCTGTCCAATGATCTCTGCAGCCTGAACCATGATGAGGACCGCTATGCCATGTCCTGCCTTATGGATGTAGCGCCGGACGGCACGGTAAAAACAGAAAAAATTACACCTTCCATTGTGCGGGTGGCAAGACGCTGCAATTACCCGGAAATCAACAAGGCCTTTGACGAAGGCATTGCACCGGAAGATTTGAAGATTCATCTGCCCATGCTGGAAGATCTTAGGGAATGTGCGGCTGCTCTCAGGCAGAACCGCACCCGTCGGGGTGCCCTGGACTTCGATTTCCCGGAATACAAGGTGGTGCTTGATGAAGATGGCAAGCCCCTGCGCATTGAAAAGCGGATTCGCGGCGAATCGGAGAAAATGATTGAAGACGCCATGATTGCTGCCAACGAAGCAGTGGCCCGTTTTCTGGAAAAGACCGGCCATACGTCCATTTATCGTGTCCATGACCATCCGGACCAGGAAAAGCTGAATTCACTGAAACGGCTCATCGCCATTATGGGCCTTCCCATTCACATTCCGGAAGACCCGGAACCAAAGGATATCCAGAAACTCCTGGCATCGGTGAAGGGTCAGGATATTGAGGCCGTGGTACAGGTGATGACCCTGCGTTCCCTGCCCCAGGCCTGCTACAGCACAGACAATGACGGTCACTTCGGCATTGCCAGCACCTGCTACACCCACTTCACATCTCCTATCCGCCGCTATCCGGACCTCATGGTGCACCGTCTTATCCGGCAGGCTATTCATGATGAAATGACGAAACAGCAGCGGAAGAAGCAGACGGAGTTCCTGATTCGGGCAGCTGAACACTGCTCGGAAACTGAACAGAATGCCACGGAAACGGAACGGGATGTGGACGATCTGAAGATGACGGAATATATGGTGCCCTTCGTGGGAGAACCCTTCGATGGCCATATTACCGGCATTACCCGGTTCGGTATTTTCGTAGGTCTTGATAACGGCGTGGAAGGACTGGTGCATGTGGATTCCATGGACGACGATGAATACGTGTACCAGGAAGATACCATGACCATGACCGGCCGATTCTCCGGCACCACCTACTCCATGGGCATGCCGGTGCGGGTGACGCTGGTGAAAGCGGATAAGGAAAGAAGGGAAGTGGATTTCGTCCTGGGAGAAATCCATTCGCCTCTGAATCTGGAGAAAAAGACAAGAACCTCTTCCCGCTCCAAGTCCCACTCCAGGAAGAAAGATAAGAAAGGAAGCGGCAAGTCCCGGGGCAAAAAAGGAGGAAAGCGGAAATAATCCCTTTCCTGCAGGAGGCTTTGTATGAAAAAAGAAAAAACGGCACCGCCGATAGCAGCTAACCGGCAGGCCTATCATAATTATTTTATCCACGACACCTATGAGTGCGGCATTGCCCTGACCGGTACGGAAGTAAAATCTATCCGCGCCGGCAGGGTGAATCTCAGGGACAGCTTTGCCAAAGTAGAACATGGGGAGGTCTTCCTGTGGAATGCCCATATCAGTCCCTACGAACAGGGAAATATATTTAACCATGATCCCCTGCGTACCAGAAAACTTCTTCTTCATAAGCAGGAAATCCGAAAGATTGAAATGAAGCTGAAAACAAAGGGGCTCACGCTGGTGCCTCTGAAAATGTATTTCAAGCATGGTAAAGTGAAAGTGGAAATCGGTACTGCTACCGGTAAGAAACTGTATGATAAGCGACAGGACATGGCAGAAAAGGCGGCTAAGAGGGATCTGGACAGAAGGATCAAGACCCAGAGGCTGGACTGAGACTGCCGGAAAGAGGTGCCTTTGGGAGAAAAAGGGACCAATCATGGGGCAGATTGTGAAAGAGGTCCATAAGATTAAGATGATTGTTCTACTCTGGCATCGAAAGGCCATGTCACAGCTTCGCCCCGGGGTCCTTCATGGGCGGCGTTCTTCGTACGGCCCTGTCATATGTATAAGACGGCTAAGAAGCTGTACCTTCCTAAGCCCTATGAACCCTTGTCAAATACTGGTATAATAAGAAGAATCAAATTGCAGGATAAGATATAAGACAATAAGGAGAAAACATGGATAAAGACAAAAAGCCTTTTCATAAGGGAAACAGGAAGCCTTTTCGTAAGGATAGAAAAGGTACTGCCGGCGGACGGTTCAAACGGAAACTGGAACCGGGGGTGGAATTTGAAGACCGCCGGCTGGGTGTAGGCATTGTACGTAAGGTGACGGAAGATGGGATTACCGTGGCCTTTGGCGATGTGGAAAAGGTGATTCCCAGAAAGAAAAGGACCACGGCTCCGAGAGAAAGGAGGCCGGCGGCTCTGGGAAAACCTTTGGAAAAGAAGGTCTTTACCCTTGATGTGCAGCCTGGAGATAAAAAGCCTTTTTCCAAAGACCGGAAGGTAGAAAAACGGGAACCGGAAGTGGGGCTTGAAGTGGTGGATGAAACCCTGGGTAAAGGCGTGGTCAGCCGGATTACGGAAAGAGGAGTCTATGTGACCTACGAAGCGACTGGTGAACATGTCATGTATCCCCGGGGCCTGCCATCCAAGCTGCTGAAAAGCGCTTTCCCGGAAGTGAAAAAGGAAAAGAAAGCAGAACCTCACAAGGGAAAGGAAAGAACCTATAAGGTTCCGGAACAGGCAAAACCGGAGAAGAAAGAAAAAATCGTTCCCCACCGGGCTAAGGAAACCCACCGGGGCAATACCCGCTTTATTTCCCTGGGCGAAGGGACCCTGGTTATTTCTCCTCTCTATGGGGAAGGAATCATTATGGAAATCAGCAATGGACGAATGACCGTGAAGTTTACGGAAGTGGAAAAGGAATACACCTATCCTGCTGCCTTTGCTGCCGGTGAAATTGAGGTACTGGAAAAAGAAGACAAATAAAGAAAAGCCTGTGAAAAAATGTGCAATCATTTTTTCACAGGCTTTTTGGCTGCTGTTATTTATTTCTTTTCCATCTGTATATAGCTTTCGTCCCGCTTGAAGGGCCTGGTCATATCCATTTGGAATTTCGGAGATTTTCCATCAACACGGATGACAACATCATGGATGTTGGGAAATTCGGTGAGGGTGTCTACGGTCATGGCAATGAAAAGAGATTCGCCGGTGGAACCTTTGATATTATTCAGCTCTTTGCTGAAGTCCACGTAGGCGGTACCTTCCTTAATGGCAATGCTTTTCAGGGAAAGGCCGGCGGGAAGGAGGGGATATCTGGATTTTCTATCGGTTCTTATCATTTCTTCCAAGGCTGTTTTGGCAGTGCGGTCTTTGGCCTTTACTTTCATGGAAACAGGAATGATTTTCGTGCCTTCATCATTGGCCTTGTAGTAGGTCAGTGATGCTTCCGATTCAGCGGGAAGAGGAGACTGGGAAGAAGCGGCCTGGGGGGAAAGGCTTGTGGCTGCCTGCTGTCCACTTTCCGGTGCACATCCGGCAAGGGCGATGGTTAAGGCGGAAGCGGCAAGCAGGGAGAAAATGATTTTTCTATTCATAGTCATGGCTCCTTAGGAAATGGCAGCAAAGTAGTTCACTAGTCCGTTGAAGAGGCTCTGGGCAATGCCCCGGGGACCCCAGGAAGAGGTGAGCATTTTGACGCGGTGGTCATTGGTGATGAATCCCATTTCCATGAGTACCGAAGGCATGGTGGTGTAGACATTCACGTAGAAATCATTGGATTTCACACCCCGGTCGGGGATGGAGAGGGAATTCATGGTGGCCTGGTGCATCATCTGGGCAAGCAGCAGGTCTTTGGAACTTTTAGCGTTGTAGTAGGCTGTGGTGCCGTCAACGGAAGAGTTGGAGAAGGAATCGATATGGATGGAAACGAAGGCGTCTGCATGGGCTTCATTGGCAATGTCGCAGCGGGCCTGGAGCTCCGGATCCGCATCGGCCCAGGGGCCGTACACATCTTTATCGGTGTCTCTGGTCATAACCACCTTGGCACCGGCAGAGGTGAGCATATCCCGCAGGGGGAGTGCGATGGAAAGGGTGATGTTCTTTTCATATACATCTTTGCCGCCGATATGGCCGATGGCACCTACATCAGTGCCGCCGTGACCCGGATCAATGCAGATGATTTTACCTTTCAGCACGCTTTTGGCATCGGAAGACACATTATAACTCTGCTTTTTATAGGAGGAAGCAGGGCTGGAAGAGGCAGCAGAGGAAGCCTTTTTTGTATAGGTCTGTTTGGCACCAATTACCGGGATATCCACTACCAGCCGGTGCGGTTTCTTCATTTTGGCATCGGGACGGAGGGCGAAAACACGGATATCATCGATTTTCTGGGGCTTGCTGAGGGCCACGTCCAGATAGGTATCGCCGTCTTTTTCAGAAAGAGTGGCAAAGTCAATGGCCCGGGGATCCATGTCATACTGGGAAGCCACGCTGCCCATGGAGGTCTTTTTCAGGACTACTTCGAAATTTTTCCCTGCATCATCAATGGCCGCTTCTGCATGGACAGCCTTGGAAAGATCCATGGCAATGCGGACAAAGGGAGGATTCCCGTCGTTACGGGAGGTCCAGCGGAGGGCCGTTACCTGGGCGTCTTTGGCCAGGGCGCCGGAAGCGGAGGGCAGCATAAGGATTGCTGCGAGAATAAGAAATAACCGGATTAACTTTTTTATCATTATACAGGTCCTTTCTGGAATGAGGCAGGAGTTTTATTTTCAGCTCCTGCGGTAGGGTCACCTTTTCAAGTAAATTTTATTATATCACTTTTTATGGTACTCTTTCTTCTTTTTATGGAAAGGATTGGATTTCTTATCAAAACAGAAATGATTTTAAACACAGAAAGGGCATATTGTATGATAAATTGTTATGATTGGTACTTTATTTCGACTTTTGATAGCCAAAGCATGTAAATCGTAGTAAAATAATCTATATTGCCTGATTAGGTGTGCTTTTTGAATTTGGATAAAGGGGAGTTTTAAGTGAAATTTTTATCAAGGAGCTGGAAAAAGACGGCTGCTGCTGCCGCCGCGCTGCTGCTTCTTTCTTCTTCCATGTTTGCACTCACCGGCTGTGCGCCGGGAGAAGCCAAAAGCGGGGCTTCTTCATCTGCCGCTGTGCAGGCTGAGGGTCAGCTGAAGCCTGGAACGGCCTATGTCAAGCGGGATCCCTCCGTTACCTACAGCGTGCCGGAAGGCGTTTCCGTGCTCATGTTCCATATGATCGGTGATATTCCGAACAACGCCGCCGTGGAGACGGAAGCAAACCTTCGCCTGCAGATGAACTATCTGAGAGATCACGGCTATCATCCCATTACCATGCAGGAACTCTATGACTATGTGACCAAAGGGGCGGCTCTTCCAGAAAAGCCGGTGTGCATTACTTTTGATGACGGCTATCTGGACAGTTATACCATTGTCTATCCCATGATGAAGGAATACGGTTTCCCCTGGACCCTTTTCCTTATTACCGATGATGTAGGCAAGCCCTATAACCGCATGACCTGGGACCAGCTGAAAGAAATGGCCGACAGCCATACGGTTACCATTGCCAACCATACGCTGTCTCACCCCAAGCTCCATAACCTGGCTACAGCCAAGGAAAAGGAGAAAGAAATCGTGGAAGCCAATGAGGCTCTGAAGTATCATCTTGGCATTGATAATGCCTGGCTGGCCTATCCATATGGCGACTATGATGACCAGGTGGTGGAAATCTGCAAGAAGGCAGGCATTAAAATGGCAGTTACTACCGACTCCGGCCGTGTCCATGTAGGAAGCTATCCCTATGAACTGAAACGGGTATATATTGGTAATGATATTTCCCTGGCCCGTTTCTCTGAACGGCTGAACAAGGATAACTATACGCCGGTATAAGGAAATCCTGGCTTTGTTTTTTAGGAGCAAGAATGAAACGTATATTTCACAGCTTTATTTTCAAGTTTATTCTGATTACCCTGATTTTCTTCCTCGTTACTTCACCTATCGTGGTGCTCTTCGGACCCTTTGGTAATCTGAAACGGGCGGTGGTAGGGGCGATCATGCGTTCTCGCCATCCCCAGTATATTACCTGGCTTTATTCCCAGGATGAACTGAACCAGATTCTGGGTGTGGTGAAAGCTACAGATACGCAGAAAATGTTCTCCTTCAAACCGCGGACTGATTCTACGCTGAACCTGAAGAAGATTGAAACATCCCGCTTCGTCGGCTACCTCCTGGAGATTCCCAACCCCACCAGAGTGGAAGTGGCTACGGCAGAGGACATCAATGAAAAAGGGGACACCACCAGCAACATTGCCAAGAAAAACAATGCGGTGGCTGCCATTAACGGCGGCGGCTTCTATGACCCCAACGGTACCGGCACCGGCCGTCTGCCCTATGGCTTCATTCTTCATAAAGGAAAGTATCTTCTGGGCCAGCAGGTAGATGACAGTGAAAAAGTAGATTTCGTCGGTATGACCAAAAGCGGAAACCTTATTGCCGGCAACTACAACAAGAAACAGCTTCGGGATATGGGAGCCATTGAAGGTCTTACCTTCGGGCCGCCCCTCATCATTAACGGTCAGAAAGTGATTAAAAGCGGCGACGGCGGCTGGGGCATTTCACCCCGCTCCGCCATAGGCCAGAAGAAAGACGGCACCATCCTCTTCCTCGTTATCGACGGACGGCAGCCGGGATACAGCATCGGTGCCACCTTGGTAGATTCCCAGAACATTCTGTATGAAAACGGTGCTTATATTGCAGCCAACCTGGACGGAGGCTCCTCCACCACCCTGTACTATAACGGCAAGGTAGTGAACAAGCCTGCCGACCTTCTGGGCGAGCGTATGATTCCTACCGCATTTATTGTGAAATAAGGAGGACAGGGTGAATAAGAAATTTGCTCAGCTGGCAGTATGCTTTATCCTTGGTATAGGCATCCAGGCCGGCGCCTATCTCTACATGGACCGTGTCCTCTTTGCTCCTCTTTCCAGCGGCGATTATGATATGTCCGACGTAAAGGATAAAATGGCGGAAGCTGCTGAAAAGGAAGGGAAAAAACTTTTTGCTAAAGTCAGCGTCAAGGGAAAGGCCTACTATTCCCACGACTATAAGTACATGGCCGATGTAACCGGTGATTCTGTCACCATTTACAAGGCTGACGATCTGGGAAATCCCCAGAATGTGGATCTTAAGAACCAGGGGGTATCCTTCTTTGAATGGATGCCCGACCGAAACCTGGCTCTCATGGCTCTTTATCCTGCTCACTGGAAGGGCGGCCGCTGGGACGTAACCCTGGCCCGTTATAATCCCGATGGCACCACCCATGAATCGGATGCTCCCATTAGGGACCTTCCAAGAAATTCAAAAATCGTAGACGTGGCCTACTCTACTGCCACCAATGCGGTGTATATGAAAATGGAAGTAGGGAAGGGGCTTTACCGTATTTACCGGACCGATGCCAATTATGATACCAGGCGTATCTACATCCAGACCTCCCATATCGGAAAGATTGCCGTATACTACGACAAGGACCGCCTTTTCTACGATGACAGTCAGAAGGGCATCCTCTATACCTTCAACGGTGATGACAGCTCCTGGAGGGTCATTTCCCCACCTGGTGCCTTCCGTCTGGTGGGTGTGGATGAGGACAAGACCATTTATGCCGTCAAGATTAATACGAAAGGCGACGTGACGGCCTACTATACAGGGAAACTGGGCGTAGGATTCAAGGAAGTGAAAGCCCTGGATTCGCCGGTAGAATTCAACTCTGTTACCATGCATATGATTAAAGAAGCTGCCGCTCAGGCAGGTAAATAAAGGCACAGCCTTCGGGCTGTGTTTTTTTTATGTGGAAAACAGCTTATGAAAAGGGGCAGTTTTTTAGCCGGACATGGAGCCGGTACCAGAGGCTTTAGAAAAGAGTGGAGTAAAAGGAATGGGATGGAGTAAAACAATGAAAAACAGGGTGTCAGAATGCCCATGAAATGGTATAATATGTCAGATATGGGGAAGCGCTGGCCCTGTGCCGCGACGGCTTCCTGCAGGTGAATAGAGGAAGGGAGATCATGAATGGACGAGAAAGAAGAAGTCTACACAGCTGATGACCGACTGATTGTGGCACTGGATGTGGATTCTTTCGACAAAATGAAAGAACTGGTAGACGAACTGGGAGATCTGGTTTCTTATTATAAGGTAGGCATGGAGCTGTATTACAGCGCAGGCAGCGAAACCATCCATTACCTGAAGGAACATGGGAAGAAAGTGTTCCTGGACCTGAAACTTCATGATATTCCCAATACCGTAGGCCACAGCGTGGCTTCCGTTACCCGTCTGGGAGTAAACCTGATTACAGTCCATGCCGGCGGCGGCAGGGCTATGATGCAGGCAGCTGCCAGATATGCAAAAATAACGGCAGATGAACTGGGAGTGGAACGTCCGAAGATTCTGGCAGTGACTGTACTCACCAGCTTTGACGACCAGGGCTGGCAGGAAGTGGGCGGTCATCTTCCTATTCAGGACCACGTACTGGAACTGGCCCAGCTGGCCAAAGATTCCGGTGTGGACGGCGTAGTGGCATCGCCTAGAGAAGCTTCATCCATCCGCAAAATGGCAGGGAATGATTTCCTTATCGTCACCCCGGGCATCCGCCCTTCCTTTGCCCAGACTGATGACCAGAAGCGTATTGCCACTCCATCGGAAGCTTTCAAAGACGGGTCTTCCATGCTTGTTATCGGCCGGCCTATTACCCAGGCCATTGATCCCTGCGCAGCAGCCCGTTTGATTTTAAAGGAAATTAAGGAGAATGCATGATGAACGAAAAAGAAGTTGAATCTTTACTGAAAGAAACCAAAGCTATTCTGGAAGGTCATTTCCTTCTCACCAGCGGCCTTCACAGCCCTCTGTATGTTGAAAAATTCAACGTTCTCCAGCATCCGGAATATACGGAAAAGCTGTGCCAGGAATTTGCCAACCACTTCAAGGGCATGGGCATTGAAACGGTTATCGGACCGGCTACCGGCGGCATTATCCTTTCCCAGGTGACTGCCCGCCTTCTGGGGGTTCGTTCCATTTTCACCGAAAGAGAAAACGGTAAAATGACTCTTCGCCGTGGTTTCAAAATTGCGCCTGGTGAAAAAGTGCTCATCGTAGAAGATATTGTCACCACCGGCGGCTCCATTAAAGAAGTAGTGGACGTGGTGAACAAGGCGAAAGGCGACATTGTAGGTATCGGCCTCTTCGTAGACCGTTCCGGCGGCAAGGCAGACTTCGGTGTCCCCAAAGAAAAGGTATATCCTCTTCTTCACCTCACCGTTCCTACCTACAAACCGGAAGAATGTCCCCTGTGCAAGGCCGGCGTACCTATTACAGAACGGGGCAGCCATCATCTGAAATAATGAGATTTTGACATAAAAAAAGCTGTAGAGCCCTTTGGCTTTACAGCTTTTTTGCTGGAACAGCTGGACCGTGGATGCAGGAAGGAAAGCCGTAACGCCGGCATACCTGCTGCTCCACAGGAAAATACCACAAACTGAAGCGGCCCGTCCGTTGTCAGATGGGAGAAACCGTTGGTGCCGTAAGGGCGCAGCTCCCTTACGCCTTTGCTGTTCCTTCCACCAGTTCTGTGAATAAATCATGAACCGTAGTTATTTGATTGATTTTCCATGCATTGGCACCGCAGAAGACAAGACCGTGATCCACATCGCCTCTGACAGCGCGGATGAGGGCCTGGGTAATGCAGTAGGGGGTGGTGCTGGGATCGCAGGTCTTCAGACAGTGGAAGCAGTTGGTTACAGGAATCCTTCCCTGACGGACGGCGCGGACAAAAGGATTGAGCAGGGCGCGGCCCGGCATGTGGACAGGACTCTGCACAATGGTAACATCAGAGGCTTTTGCCTTGACATACATATTCTTGAAGGCCTCTGCTGCATCACATTCTTTCGTAGCTACGAAACGGGTGGCCATCTGCACGCCGGACAGGCCCAGGGACAGGTAATGCTCGATATCTTTTTTATCAAAAATACCGCCGCCGAAGACAACGGGGATTTTCTTATTGAATTTTTCTTCAAATTCCTTTACCACGCCAAGAATTTCCAGAATCTCCTTTTCATAGCCGTCACTCTCATGCATTTTCACCTGTTCTCTGGTATAGCCCAGGTGTCCGCCGGCCTTGGGGCCTTCAATGACGACCAGGTCTGCCGTGCGGTTATGATGTTTGGCCCAAAGCTTCAGAATCACCCGGGCAGCTTTGGGGGAGCCGATGATAGGGGCAATTTTTGTATTGGTGCCTTCTACACAAACCGGAAGGTCCGCCGGCAGGCCGGCGCCGGAAAAGATAATGTCGGCGCCGCTTTCAGCAGCTGTGCGGGCGTAGTCTTCATAGTGCTGGCCCCGCCACATGATGTTGATGCCGATAATGCCGTTTTTGGCTTTTTCCCGGGCTTTATGAATCTGTTCCTTTAAAGCGCGGATATTGGCTTTAACGGTGTTGGTACGGAAATCAGGTTCGTTGAATCCTACCTGGGCAGCGGAAATAATACCGATGCCGCCTTCCCTGGCTACAGCTCCCGCCAGCCCGGAAAGACTGACGCCAATGCCCATACCTCCCTGGATGATGGGAATATTGGCAGTTAAGTCACCGATGTGAAGCTTTGGTAATTTCATATTATCACTCCTGGATAGTTTTAAAAATATAATACGAAAGAAATCAAACGTTTGACAAATGTGCAAACGTATAGTATCCTGTATTCACTGTAGTTTATTCCATATTCGAAGATAAGTCAATGAGAATTTTATGGAATATCTGCTCATAAAATTATACAATCGCTACTTAAGGTATAAATTTTGAATTCCCGGTTATCTGTGTACTTCATTTCTTCTTTTTTATTTCTTATCTGGTGATAGCAGTAAGAAATAGAATATGCCGTTTCTATGGGGTAAAGAGAGGATTTATTTTTTGTTTATCACTGGAGATGGCAGGGAAACCGCAGAAAAAGGAAGCCGATTTATTCGAAGACTTCAATTTCCTGATGCACCACTTGCATGGTTGTGGTATAGTATTATCAGCAGGTGATAAAAATGATGGAAAAACGGAAGATGGATAAAAACAAAAGACGAGAGGCCATACAGAATTTACTTCGCCAAAATCCATGTCTGACAGATGGAGATCTGGCAGAACGTTTTTCTGTGTCTGTGGCAACCATTCGCCTGGATCGGCAGACTCTGGGTATTCCTCAAATGCGGGAGCGCATGGAACAGCTGGTATCGTCCCAGCCTTCTGAATCCCATGAGGGGGTCAGGGTACTGGATCTGGATATCGGCCAGAAAGGGGTAGGCCTCTTAAAGACTACAGAAGAAATGGCTGACAGTGCAGGCATGGTTTCTGCTGAAAAACTCTACGGGGCGGCTGCAGGTTTTGCGGAATCCCTGGCAGGGGTACCCTTTGCTTCCACTCAGGTAGGAAATATCAAGTATAAGATTCCCGTGGTGCCCGGAACGATTCTCATCGTAAAGGGCCGTATCGTGCTCATGCGGGGGAATAAGAAACATATATATATCAGCTTCTTCCGTGGAGATGAGGAAGTATACCGGGCTAAGTTTATTATGGAAATTTTGACTGAGACGGAGGCGTCCCATGGATAAAATAGCAGTTGACGCTATGGGCGGTGATTTCGCACCGCTGGAAATCGTACTTGGAGCTATAGAAGCAGTGCGGGAATTTCATATTCCTGTGGTGCTGGTGGGCGATGAAGAGCGGATTCGTGATATTTTAAAGAAACATCATGAGGAGAATAATCCGTTAATTGAAGTACATCATGCTTCCCAGGTCATCGACATGGGAGAACATCCCGGCATGGCTTACCGCAAGAAGAAGGATGCTTCCGTATCTGTAGGCGCCAGGCTGGTGAAAAACGGGGAATGCGGAGCCCTGGTGGCACCGGGGTCCACGGGGGCCGCTGTAACAGCCGGCCTTTTGGGTATCGGACGGATTAAGGGCATTGAGCGCCCTGCCATCCTGACACCGATCCCCAATGAAAAGGGAGGTTATACCTATCTTATCGATTCCGGCGCCAGCGCCCAGCCTAAGGTGGAAACTTATGTGCAGAATGCCCTTCTGGGTTATATTTATGCCCAAAAGGTGGCAGGCATCGCTCATCCTAAAATCGGCCTCCTGAACATCGGTGAAGAAAGCGTAAAAGGCAGCCCCCTGGTGGCGGAAGCCAACCAGATTCTTTCATCGCAGAAGGTGATTCCCTTTGCAGGCAACGCCGAAGGGCGGGATGTGATGACCGGCGAATTTGATGTCATCGTAACCGACGGCTTTACAGGCAATGTGGTTCTGAAATTTGGAGAAGGGGCAGGGAAACTGGTAGCAGCCCTTTTGAAGGATGCTGTGATGAAAGGGGGGCTTCGCGCCAAGCTGGGCGGACTCCTTCTTAAACCGGCTTTGAAGAAATACATGGCTAAGCGCCTTGATTATTCGGAGTACGGCGGCGCGCCTCTTCTGGGAATCAAAGGGGCACTCCTTATCTGCCACGGCGCGTCCAAAGCCAGGGCTATTAAAAATGCCATCCGTATGGCCAGAGATGTGTGCAGTGAAAGGCTGGACGAAGTGGTAGCAGAAACACTTTCAAAGATGAATTTGAAAGAACAGGAATAAAAATGCAGGGAAGCACCGATTCACAGAGTCGGATTTCATCAGTGCTTCCTGGGGCAGCATCCTGTAGAAATCAGTGCTTTACATATTACATAAAAGGAACGGAAAGCACTGCGAATCATTTGTGTTTATCCTGTATCCTTATTAGGGAAGGACTTTTGATTATGGAAAATACACGTTTTGCCGGTATTTTGGGCACCGGTCACTATGCGCCTGAAAAGATACTGACAAATGCAGATCTGGAAAAAATGGTGGATACATCAGATGAATGGATCCGTACGAGAACCGGCATAGAAACAAGGCATATTGCGGCACAGTCGGAAAATACGTCGGACCTCTGCGTTCATGCTGCCAAGCAGGCCATGGAAGCGGCCGGTGTCACGGCGGATGATATTGATTTCATTCTGGTGGCTACGGCATCTCCTGATTATGTAGTGCCTTCTACGGCCTGCCTGGTACAGGATAAACTGGGCTGCACCCATGCCGGTGCCATGGATATTTCCGCCGGATGCTCCGGCTATATCTATGCCGTGGCTGTAGCATCCAACATGGTGAAGGCAGGCATGTACAAACATATCCTTGTAATCGGTGCAGAAATTCTGTCCCGTCTGGTAAACTGGCATGACCGTTCCACCTGTATCCTTTTTGGTGATGGTGCAGGAGCAGCAGTTATCGGGGAAACGGAAGAAGGCTATGGTCTTCTGGCATCTGACCTTGGTTCTGACGGCAGTCTGGGCAAGATCCTTGATATCCCGGCCAGCGGCGTGGCAGAACCGGTGACTCACCGTGCCATTGATTCCGGCCGTATTTATATTCATATGGAAGGACCGGAGGTATTCAAAGCAGCGGTACGTCATATGGGCGCCACTACCCTGAAAACGCTGGAAAAGGCGGGAGTAGAAAAGGACGATATTGATATGTTCATTGCCCACCAGGCAAACAACCGCATTATCCAGGCCATTGCCAAGCGGCTTCAGGTGCCGGCAGACCATATGTGGGTAAACGTGGACCGTTTCGGCAACACCTCTGCCGCTTCCGTAGGCATTGCTCTGGATGAGGCCGTGCGGGCAGGTAAGGTGAAACACGGTGATATCGTGGTTCTTACCGGCTTCGGTGCCGGACTCACCTGGGGCTGCGATGTCATGCGGTGGATGTAAGTTCCAAGGCATTCCGCTTTCCCGTAACTCAGAATACAGGGAAAGGCCTTTCCCATAAGTTTATTCCAAAGAACTCATAATGTTACCATATATTACTATTACATTACGCCATGAGGTGATACGATGAAAACAGCATTTCTTTTTCCGGGACAGGGTTCCCAGAAGGTAGGCATGGTTCACGATCTTTACGAAAATTTTGATTCCGTAAAGCATCTGGTAGAAGAAGCAGATGATACGCTGGGATTCTCCATTTCCAAAATGATGTTTGAAGGTCCGGACTCCGAGCTGATGAAGACAGAATTTACCCAGCCTGCCATTTTGACTGCCAGTGTAGCTGTATGGCAGGTGCTGAAGGAAAAAGGCGTGGAACCGGCTGTTGCTGCAGGCCACAGCCTTGGTGAATATTCCGCTCTGGTAGCGGCCGGCGCCATTTCCTTTGCAGACGCTGTAAAGACGGTACATCTCCGCGGCCGTTTCATGCAGGAAGCAGTGCCTCTGGGAGAAGGGGGAATGGCTGCTATTATCGGACTGACTCCTGATAAGATTGTGGAAGTATGCCAGTCTGTTTCCACCGATGATGCGCCTGTGCAGGCAGTGAATTTCAACTGCCCGGGACAGGTGGTGATTGCCGGTGCCACAAAAGGGGTTGAAAAAGCCTGCGAAGCTCTGAAGGCAGCAGGTGCCCGTCGTGCGATCATGCTTCATGTGAGTGCTCCCTTCCATTCCACCCTCATGGAACCGGCAGCTGCCAGACTGAAGGAAGTTCTTGATACCATTGAAATCCATGATACGAAGATTCCGGTGGTGGCCAATGTAAATGCCAAAGAAGAAACAAAGGCCGATGAAATCCGGAAGAACCTGGTGGACCAGGCTGCACATCCGGTACACTGGGAAGAATCCATTCGTCATATGATTGCTGGCGGCGTGGACTACACGGTCGAAGCCGGCCCGGGCACTGTTCTTTCCGGATTTATGAGAAAGATTGACCGCAAGATTCCTTCCGTTCATGCAGAAGATACAGCAACAGTTGAAGAAGTGGTCAAAGCTCTGAAGGGAGAATAATCCATGGAAAACATTGAAAAAACAGCACTGGTTACCGGTGCGTCCAGAGGTATTGGCCGGGCTATCGCCCTGGCTCTGGCATCCAAAAGTTTTGCAGTGGCCCTGAACTATGCGGGAAGCCATGATGCAGCCGAAGCGGTAAAGAAAGAAATCGAAGACGCCGGCGGCAAAGCTTTTACTGTACAGGGAGATGTGTCTAAAAGTGAAGATGTGGACCGCATTTTCAAAACTGTAAAAGATGAGTTCGGCGGACTGGATGTGCTGGTAAATAATGCAGGCATTAACAGGGACGCCCTTCTTATCCGCATGAAGGAATCCAACTGGGATGACGTGATTGCTACGGACCTGAAGAGTGATTTTCTCACCACTAAGGCAGCTGCTGCCATGATGATGAGGAAAAGAAAAGGATCCATCATTAATATTTCTTCTGTCGTAGGCATTATGGGCAATATCGGGCAGGCCAACTACGCGGCAGCCAAGGCAGGGGTGATTGGTCTTACCAAAGCCTGCGCTAAAGAAATGGCTGCCCGGAATATCCGCGTCAATGCGGTGGCTCCCGGCTTTATTGAAACAGCTATGACCGATGGCATTCCTGAAAAAATCAGGGAAGGCATGATTGCATCCATCCCCATGGGACGGATGGGCCAGCCCGAGGACATCGCCAGGGCTGTGTGCTTCCTGGCTTCCGATGATGCGTCCTACATCACCGGCCAGGTACTGGTAGTAGACGGCGGTCTTGTAATGTAATCTGACTTGGGGAATTGTCACCGGCTGGAAGAAATCCTGCTAAATAAGCAGTTTATTACGGAAAACAGGTGACAAGCTCCTGTGGTTGTAATATAATCAGAAAGGTACATTTCTCAATGAAAGGTGGTGAAATTATAATGAGTACTTTTGACAGAGTAAAGAAAATCGTTGTTGACCAGCTGGGTGTAAACGAAGCTGATGTAACCATCGATTCTACTTTCATTGACGACCTGGGCGCTGATTCCCTCGATATCGTTGAACTGATCATGGCATTTGAAGAAGAATTCGACATTGAAATTCCGGATGATGCTGCTGAAAAGATTAAGACTGTAAAGAACGCTGTAGACTACATCGACAGCCAGATTCAGTAATCAGAAAGTTATAGTCATAATGGGGCCGGGGAAGCTGTTTCCCCGGCAAACCAGTATGATGGGGAAAATGCCTCAAAAAAGCGGATTACCGGTCCGTTGTCATCCGTTTTTTTGAGGTCTTATCCTTTCACGAAGATATTCGGAATTTTTTATTGCGAGGTGCTCCTTAATGGAAAAAAGAAGAGTTGTTATAACAGGTATGGGCGTAGTTTCTCCCGTAGGTATCGGTACAGAAGAATTCTGGAATGCGCTGATGGCCGGCAAATCCGGCATTGGCCCGATTACAGAATTTGATCCGGAAGGATTCCCTGTGCGCATTGCCGGCGAAGTCAAGGACTTTGATGCTGTGAAATATGTGGGAGACAGAAAAGCAGTCCGCCATATGGATCGGAATGTGCAGTTTGCAGTGGCAGCTGCCAAAATGGCAGTGGAAGATGCCAAACTGGACATGAGCGTTGAAAACCCTGACCGTGTAGGTACCATTATTGGTACCGGCATCGGCGGCATCAATACCATGGAAGAGACGGTACATCGCATTGACACCAGAGGACCGGCCAAGGTGAATCCCTTTGCTGTTCCCATGATGATTGCCAATATGGCTGCCGGCCAGGTTTCCATCAACTTCGGTCTTATGGGACCGGTACTGGCTGATGTGACTGCCTGCGCTTCCGGAAATAATGCCATCGGCCGCGCTACCAGAACCATCCAGTATGGTGATGCGGATGTCATGTTTGCCGGCGGTACTGAAGCTGCTGTAGCTAAGACCCCTATGGCAGGATTTGCTGCCATGAAAGCTCTTTCCTCCAGAGAATGCCCGCCGGAAGAAGCGTCCTGCCCCTTTGATGTAAGAAGAGACGGCTTTGTCCTTGGCGAAGGCAGCGGCGTGCTCATTCTGGAAGAACTGGAACACGCAAAGAAGAGAGGCGCCCATATTTATGCAGAAGTCATCGGTTACGGCTCCAACGGCGATGCTTACCACATTACCGCTCCCCGTCCCGGCGGCGAACTGGCAGCCCGCTGCATGAAGAAAGCCATTGACGATGCAGGCATTTCTCCTGATGATATTGACTACATCAATGCGCATGGCACATCTACCGGCCTGAACGATAAAAACGAGACCAAGGCCATTAAAGACGTTCTTGGCAAACATGCCTACGACGTAGTGATTAACTCCACCAAATCCATGACCGGCCATCTGCTGGGAGCTGCCGGTGCCATTGAAGCCATCGTCTGCGTTCTGTCCATCGAACATAATAAAGTTCACCAGACACTGAACCTGAAGACCCCGGATCCGGAATGCGACCTGGACTATGTACCGGAAGGACCGAGAGACGTCAAGGTGGACGTGACTATGTCCAATGCTTTCGGCTTCGGCGGACACAACGCAGTGGTTGTTATGAGGCGCTATGAAGAATGAGCCATGCAGAAACAAGGCGTAAAGAACGTCTTGAAGAAGTAAGGAAATTCGCAGAAGACAATAACATTCCCGTGCAGAATATCCAGCTTCTGAATACAGCTCTCACCCACACCTCCTATGCCAATGAGCATAAGGGAGAAGTGATTCATGACAATGAAAGACTGGAATTCCTGGGAGATGCGGTGCTGGACCTGGTGGTGGGGGAATACCTCTTCCTTCGTTTCCCTACCTGGCCTGAGGGAAATCTGACCCGTGCCAAAGCCAGCGCCGTGTGCAAACCGGCCTGCGCTGAATGCGCCGCCAAATTTCATATCGGCGACTACATGCGGCTGGGCAGGGGAGAGGAAATGTCCGGCGGCCGTACCAGGGTTTCCATCCTGGGCGATGCCTTCGAAGCAGTCATCGGTGCCATTTATCTGGATAACAACTACGAAGTGGCAGCCCGCTTCATCCTGGGCCATCTGAAGAAATACCTGGACCTCATCGATGAAGGAAACTATGACCATGATTACAAAACGGACCTGCAGGAACTGGTGCAGAAGCACAAAGAGGCAGATATCCGCTATGAAGTAGTCCGTGACGAAGGCCCGGATCACGACAAGACCATCTGGATGAAGATTACCATTAACGGTAAAGACTTCGGCACCGGTATGGGAAAAAATAAAAAAGAAGCAGCCCAGAAAGCGGCCAGAGAAGCAATCAGCCGCCTGCAGAAAGGCGCACAGATATAAGAAATGCAAAAGCACCGTAACCCTTATGGAACGGTGCTTTTCTGATGGCAGGGGAAAAGATTCCTGCCCGGCATGACATAGATGGAGTTCATAGCGATCGGAAACTATTTCCAGGCCTGTCCGGATTCCCCTTTGAGCCTTTACTCTGCAGGCCTGTGAAAAGGGGCGAAATTTCTTGCCTGTCATGTTATAATTGAAAATAGAAATATATCGATTATGAAACTGTTCATTTTGAATAGTTTCATTTTTCTTTACCCTATAAGGGAAACGCCGATTCCATGACAGTGAATGAATCGGTGCTTTTCCGGAATAGATGAAAGAGGAAGTTTATGGATAGAAGCAGGATTCAGAGACAGTACATGGAACCGATGATTCCTTTTAAGCTGAAGGCGCCTTTCCAGCCCACTGGAGACCAGCCGAAAGCGGTGAAGTCGCTGGTACAGGGACTGAATGAGGGGCAGTGGGCCCAGGTCCTTCTGGGGGCCACCGGTACGGGCAAAACTTTTACCATGGCCAAGGTCATTGAAGAAGTACAGCGGCCGACCCTGATCATTTCACCAAACAAAACCCTGGCGGCACAGACAGCCAGTGAGTTCAAGGATTTCTTTCCGGACAACGCGGTATACTATTTCGTCAGCTATTACGATTACTACCAGCCCGAATCCTATGTACCCCAGACGGATACTTATATAGAAAAGGATTCCTCCCGGAATGAAGAAATTGACCGGCTGCGTCATTCTGCTACCATGGCCCTCTTTGAACGGAAGGATGTCATTATCGTAGCCTCTGTGTCCTGCATCTATGGTCTGGGGGACCCGGAGGACTACAGTACCATGGGCCTGTCCCTCCGTCCGGGAGAGGAAATCGATAGGGACAAGATTATTGAAAAACTGGTGAATATGCAGTACATGCGGAATGATATGAATTTCACCAGAGACACTTTCCGGGTGCGGGGAGATACGATTGATGTATTTCCGGCTTCGGAAAATAATGTGGCTGTTCGGATTGAAATGTTTGGGGACGAAGTGGATTCCCTTACGGAATTCGATGTGCTTACGGGAGAAACAGTGGCGGAGCGGAACCATATCGGTATTTTCCCGGCGTCCCACTATGTCACCAGTTCTGATAAGCTGAAAAAAGCCATCGGTTCCATTGAACAGGAACTGGACGGCAGGCTGAAGGAGCTTCGGGACCAGGGAAAGCTCTTAGAAGCCCAGCGGCTGGAACAGCGGACCAACTACGACCTGGAAATGATGCAGGAAGTGGGGTACTGCTCCGGCATCGAAAACTATTCCCGCCACATGTCAAGCAGGAAGCCCGGAGAGCCTCCTTACACTCTTCTTGACTATTTCCCCGATGATTTTCTGATTATGATTGATGAATCCCATGTGACAGTGCCCCAGCTCCGGGCCATGTACAACGGCGACCAGTCCAGAAAGCGCACGCTGGTAGATTACGGCTTCCGCCTGCCCAGCGCCCTGGATAACAGGCCGCTGACCTTTGATGAATTTACGGAGCGGATTAACCAGATTATTTACGTATCCGCTACGCCGGGACCCTATGAAATGGGGGTACAGACAAATCTGGCAGAGCAGATTATCCGTCCTACTGGTCTTTTGGACCCCAGTATCGAAGTGCGTCCCATTGAAGGACAGATGGATGATCTTCTGGGAGAAATTCACAAACGGGAGGATGCCCATGAAAGGGTGCTCATTACAACCCTTACCAAGAAAATGGCAGAGGACCTCACTGATTTCCTCACGGAAGCAGGGGTGAAGGTACGGTATCTCCACTCCGATGTGGCCACCATTGAAAGGGCGGAAATTATTCGCGACCTTCGGGCCGGCGTCTTCGATGTACTGGTGGGCATCAATCTTCTTCGCGAAGGGCTTGATATGCCGGAAGTATCACTGGTAGCCATTCTGGATGCAGATAAGGAAGGATTCCTCCGCTCTGAAACATCCATGATCCAGGTCATTGGCCGGGCCGCCAGAAATGAACATGGTCATGTCATCATGTACGCCGATAGGGTGACAAAATCCATGAAATATGCCATCGATGAAACCAACCGCCGCCGCAGGATTCAGGAAGCCTACAACAAGGAACACCACATTACGCCCCATACAGTGCAGAAACGGGTGAAAGACCTTATTGACCTTACGAAGATTGAGGAAAAAACGGGAGACTATGGCAAGAAACCGGCAGGAAAAGAAGAAATGTCTGACGAAGAGCTGTATATGCAGATGCAGCAGACGGAAAAGGATATGAAACGGGCTGCCAAATCCCTGGAATTTGAAGAAGCTGCCATGTGGCGGGACCAGCTGGCCAAGCTGCGCCAGATGTGGACTGACCGTTACGGTTCCCGGGCTGATGCCGCCCTGAAAAGGGTGAGCGCCGGAAAAAAGAGAATCAACAGGCCTATGAAAAAGAGAATATAAGAGAAGCCTTTTCATCATTCAGGGCTTATGCTTTCAGGGCAGCAGTCATTCATAGAGATCTCCATGTATAAGAATCCCCAAACACTGCTGCCTTACAGGACTTTTCAAACAGGTCATGGTTAAAAGTTTTGAGATTTGAAAGACTCCTTCTCTTCACTTTTCAAAACAGGATTACCTGTATCTATAGATTTATCTTCAACCCATGGCATGCTCTCTGTCATGCCATACAGAAAGGAATAGAATGGAAAAAGGAATTATCATTCACGGGGCCAGGCAGAATAACCTGAAGAACATCGACCTCACCCTGCCTCGTAATAAACTTATCGTGTTCACAGGACTTTCCGGCTCAGGAAAGTCTTCCCTTGCCTTTGATACGATTTATGCAGAAGGGCAGAGAAAGTATGTGGAGTCCCTGTCTGCCTATGCCCGCCAGTTTTTAGGACAGATGAACAAGCCCGATGTGGATAAGATATCCGGTCTTTCGCCGGCCATTTCCATTGACCAGAAATCCACCAGCCATAATCCCCGGTCCACTGTGGGCACAGTGACGGAAATCCATGATTATCTCCGTATGCTTTATGCCCATGCCAGCCGGGCCTTCTGCCCTCACTGCGGCAGACCCATTCAGCGGCAGACCGTAGACCAGATCGTAGACGCCCTGACTGCCTTGGGAGACAGGACGAAGCTTATGATTCTGGGCCCAGTGGCTGTACAGAAGAAAGGAACCCACAAGAAGCTTCTGGAAGAACTCCGGAAAGAAGGGTATGTGCGCGTCCGGGTGGACGGGCAGGTGCTTTCTCTTTCCGATGATATCGAACTGGAGAAGAATAAGAAGCATACCGTTGAAGTGGTGGTGGACCGCATCATTATTAAGGATGGCATTGTGCGCCGCCTCACGGACTCTGTGGAAGAAGCGCTGAAGCTGGGAGACGGCCTCATGGTGGGAGCGGTGCCGGGAGGGAAGGATTACCTCTTCAGCACCCACTTCGCCTGCCCGGACTGCGGCATTTCTCTGCCTAAACCGGAACCCCGCATCTTTTCTTTCAACAATCCCTTCGGTGCATGTCCTGCCTGTATGGGGCTGGGTTCTTCCCTGGAAGCGGATTTCAAACGAATCCTGCCGGACCATAAGCAGACCTTCCGTCTCGGGGCTATCCGCCCCTTTCCTTACAACAGGGAAAGCTGGCTTTACAAGCAGCTGGACGCCTTTTTGAAATCCTATGATCTCACCATGGATGCCTGCTTTGATGACCTTCCTCCCAAAGGACAGGAGGAATTCAAGTACGGTGGGAGAGAAATGCTCACATTTTCCTACACCAACCAGGATGGAGAAACAAAGACGTACCAGCGGCAGTTTGAAGGTCTTGTACCCATGACGAAGAGAAGGTATGAAGAGGCCTGGACAGAAAAGATGAAGGAATCCCTGTCTAACTACCTCATCGAGAAGCCCTGCCCTGTGTGTCATGGCGCCCGTCTCCGTTCGGAAAGCCTGGCCTTCCGGGTGGGCGGTAAGAATATTGCGGAAATATCCGATATGCCCGTTTCCGAGCTCCTACCCTTTCTGGAGAAGCTGGAATTGACGGACAAGGAGAAAATCATAGCAGACCAGATTCTTCGGGAAGTGAAAAGCCGTCTCACCTTCCTTTCCAATGTGGGCCTGGAATACCTGACCCTGTCCAGGGGAGCGTCTACCCTTTCCGGCGGTGAAGCCCAGCGCATCCGTCTGGCCACCCAGATCGGTTCCGGTCTGGTGGGGGTGCTTTATATTCTGGATGAACCTTCCATCGGCCTCCACCAGCGGGACAACGACAAACTTCTTGCCACACTGAAAGGAATGCGGGATCTGGGAAATACGCTCATTGTGGTGGAACACGATGAAGACACCATCCGCTCTGCTGACTGGGTCGTGGACATCGGACCCGGTGCCGGTGAAAACGGCGGATATGTGGTGGCGGAAGGGACGCCAGAGGATATTAAGAAATCAAAGAAATCCATTACCGGCGCCTACCTTCGGGGCGAAAAATATATTCCTCTGCCGGAACACAGAAGAAAAGGGAATGGCCTGTTCCTTACCATCAAGGGCGCGTCAGAGCATAACCTGAAGCACATTAATGTTTCCTTCCCTCTGGGAGCTTTCACTGTGGTTACCGGTGAGTCTGGCTCCGGCAAGAGTACCCTGGTGAATGAAATCCTTTATCAGGGCCTGTCCAATATCAAGAACCATACCTCCTATGCCGAAGGACAGTACGATACCATGGAAGGGGCGGAATATGTGGATAAGATTATCGACATTGACCAGCAGCCCATCGGCCGCACGCCAAGATCTAATCCTGCCACCTATACCGGTGTTTTCAATGATATCCGGGAGCTTTTCAGCCAGACTTCGGAAGCCAAAATGAGGGGATATAAGCCGGGACGATTCAGCTTCAACATCAAAGGCGGCCGCTGCGAGGCCTGCCACGGCGATGGCATTATTAAAATTGAAATGCAGTTTCTTTCTGATGTATACGTACCCTGCGAAGTATGCCACGGCGCCCGGTACAACAGGGAGACCCTGGAAGTCCGGTATAAGGGAAAGAATATTTCTGATGTACTGAACATGACGGTGGACGAAGCGGTACCTTTCTTTGAAAATCATCCACGCATTTTGAGAAAACTGGAAACACTGCAGGAAGTGGGGCTGGGCTACATCCATCTGGGACAGCCTGCCACCACCATGTCCGGCGGCGAGGCCCAGCGTGTGAAACTGGCTACGGAACTGATGAGGAGAGGCACAGGAGATACCCTCTATATCCTGGATGAACCTACCACAGGCCTCCATACCGAAGATATCAGGAAACTGCTTATTGTGCTGCAGAAGCTGGTGGATCAGGGAAATACGGTAGTGGTCATCGAACATAACCTGGATGTGGTGAAGGTAGCGGACTACATCATTGATCTGGGCCCTGAAGGCGGCGATAAGGGTGGTGAAGTGGTGGCCTGCGGCACACCGGAGGACATCTGCCGGGTGAAACGGTCCTACACCGGTCAATACCTGCTTCCAGTGATGGAAAGAACCAGGGAAGTGATGAAAGACCATGAAAATGATTGACGTAAACGATAAAATCCGGACCAAGGTAGAAGCCCTGCCGGATTCACCCGGCGTTTACCGCTGGAAAGATAAAGATGGCCGGGTGATTTATGTAGGGAAGGCAAAGAACCTGAAAAACAGGGTGCGCTCCTATGTAAGAGAGGATAAGAACCGCTCTCCGAAAGTGGCGGCCATGATACGCCATGCGGAAGATCTGGACATTACCATGACTGCCACGGAAATGGAAGCCCTGATTCTGGAATGCAACCTCATCAAGGAAATCCATCCGAAATACAATATTTCCCTTAGGGATGATAAGTCCTATCCCTATGTGAAAATTACAATCAACGAAGAATGGCCCCGCATTTTTGTGACAAGAAATATCCGCCATGATGACGGCGCCCGCTATTTCGGCCCCTTTACCGATGTGGGAAGCCTCCGCACTACCCTGAGCCTCCTGAGGCGCTATTATCCCATCCGAAACTGCCGCTCCATGAAAGTTTCCCGGCCCTGCCTCCAATACCATCTTCATCTCTGCTGCGCTCCCTGCTTCCATCTCTGTTCCAGGGAAGACTACGACTCCTACGTACGTACAGTGTGCGACCTTTTCGAAGGAAAAAGTACGGAACTGGTGAAGGAACTGAAACAGAAGATGATGGCTGCCTCCGACGCCATGGACTATGAGCTGGCCGCTAAATACAGAGACCAGATCAGGGCGGTGGAGTCGGTGCAGCAGCGGCAGAACATAGTGGCCAGCGAAGGAGACTTCGACGTCGTAGGCTATGCCCGGGACGGCAGTCATGCAGGACTGGAAGTCTTTTATATCCGCTACGGCCGTATGGTGGGAAAGGAAAACTTCAGCATACCGGAAAGTGAAAACGAAACGGACGAAGAAATCATCACTGCCTTTATTCGTGATTTCTATGGTGGCAATCCCACATCCATCCCCAGGGAAATCATCCTGCCCCTTCTGCCGGCGGAACAGGAACTCATTGCGTCCTGGATGACAAAACTGAAAGGCAGCGAAGTGACCCTTATTCTTCCTCAGCGCGGCTTTAAACGGCGATTAAAGGACATGGCCATGGCTAACGCTGCCAAGTATCTTTCCGACAAAAAGCTGCAGTGGGAATACCAGGACGCCCGGGAACAGGGGGCGGTGAAAAAACTGAAGGATCTGCTCCACCTGCCAAGGCTGCCGGAACGGATGGAATGCTTCGATATTTCCCATAACCAGGGCGCTGAAACCACAGGCTCCATGGTAGTTTTCGAACATGGCCGTCCGGCGAAGAGGGAGTACAGGAAATTCAAACTCCAGACCACCCAGGGCCATGCTGATGATTTCAAATCTATGGCTGAAGTCATGAGCCGCCGCTATGGAAAAGAAAAAGACTGGCCCGTACCGGACCTTATCGTTCTGGATGGCGGTCTGGGACAGCTTCATGCCGCCCTGCCTGCCATCAGAAACGCCGGCTGTGATGCCCCTGTCATCGGCCTGGCCAAGAGAATCGAGGAAATCTACGTGGAAGGCTCCGAAGACCCCATCATCCTGGATCATCATGAACCGGCCCTCCAGCTCCTACAGTTCATCCGCGACGAAGCCCACCGCTTCGTTATCACCTACCACAGGAAATGGACAAATAAGAGAAATACAGAATCCATCCTGGACCACATCGAAGGCATCGGCCCCACCAGAAGAAACGCTCTATGGCATGCCTTCCGCTCTCTTGACGAAATGCGTAAAGCCACTATAGAAGAACTGTCCCAGGTGCCCGGCATGAACAAAAGGGCGGCAGAAGCGGTATACCGATTCTTTCATATGAGAAAAGACGAAAAGCAGATGGTCCTTACAGGACAAAAAGTGGAAGAAGAATAGAAAGCGGGAAGGTGGGGATTTTCATCCTTCTTCTTACGCTTTGATGCTGACCTTTTCCATCTCAACCCTTGACAAAGCCCGATTCTCCACGTATAATGATGAAGTTGATAATTTTATCCACCAGCTTAAGGCGCTGTATAAAACGTACAGCAGGAGCTATCAAGCGGCAGGCCGATAGGTAAGGAGGTGCTAAGAATGCCGGTTCCGAAGACAAAAAGTTCCAGATCCCGTCGTGATAAGAGACGTGCAAACTGGAAGCTGACTGTTCCGGGTCTTGTGGAATGCCCGCAGTGCCATGCACTGAAAAAACCTCATCATGTATGCCCTGTATGCGGTTACTACAAAGGCAAACAGATCATCAGCAAGACTGTTGAAGAATAATAGAAAAACGTTTTCCTCCAGAGGGAAACGTTTTTTTAGTGCCTGGAATAGGGGAGAAGTAATGAAGAAAAAGTGCTGGAAGTGTCGGCGGTAAGGGCATTATTTTTTCTTTTCGAACCTATCCTCAGCGCTTCGCCTGTCTCCTTCCTGCGGAAGGAGACAAAGCCAGCTGGAATGATGCTTCAGCAGCTCTTAGAATCCAAAAGGCCTGTCAAGTGTGAGTTTTTTGTGTCCCTTTGGTTCCGAAGATACCACCTTTCCCTGCAGGCGGTGGGACAATCATGGAGGAAGGCAGCCTTCCTTTTATCTATTTTTCACATGGTATCTATACTGAAAATATGCTATAATTATCGCAAGTTCAATGCAGAAGTCTGCTCGCTTTGGCTTTTGGAAGGATAGTTTCACAGGAGAATATGAAGAGGCCGGACGGGAAGAATGGATGCAATATAAAAAAGGGAGGAACAGTAGAATGGCAGGAAGTCAATGGAAGAAGATTCTGGCAGCAGGTTTATGCGGCCTTATGGCAGCAGGTGTTTTGGCAGGCTGCGGCGGTGGAAGCGGAAGTGGAAGCAGCAGTTCCGGCGGTAAAATGAAGGTGGGCATTGTCCAGATTGTGCAGCACCCGGCGCTGGATGAGTCGAATAAAGGGTTTGTGGATGCTTTGAATGAAGCGGGGCTGAAGGATAAGGTGGAAATCGATGAGCAGAATGCCCAGGGTGACCAGTCCAATCTGAAGGCTATTGCCAATCGTTATGTGTCCGGCAATTACAAGCTCATCGGTGCTATTTCTACACCGGCGGCCCAGGCGATGGCCAATGCTACCGATAAGATTCCCATTATCTGCACTGCTATTTCCGATTTTGAAAATGCAAAGCTCATGAAGTCGGAGAAGGCACCGGACAGCAACGTAACCGGCACCAATGACCGGGGACCGGTAGATAAGCAGGTGAAGCTGATTAAGGAAATTCAGCCCAATGTCAAGAAAATCGGTATTATTTATAATTCCAGTGAAATCAATTCGGTGGTGCAGGCTAAGCATCTGAAGGAAAACTGCCAGCCCCTGGGCATTGATGTGGTGGAACTGACAGTGAATTCTGTGAATGATGTGCAGCAGGTAGCGGAAGGCTTCCTGGGCGGTAAGGTAGATGCCATTTACGTACCTACCGATAATATTATCGCTTCTTCTATTCCTACTCTGATGGCTGTAGCCAACAGGGAGAAGATCCCCGTATACGGCGCAGAAGTGGGTCATGTAAAGAACGGCGTGCTGGCTTCCGAGTCCATCAGCTTCTATGATATCGGACACCGGGCAGGTCAGATGGCTGCGGAAATCCTGAAGGGAAATAAGACGGTAAAAGATTTCCCTGTGGAAGGGGCAGACAAGACGAAGCTTTACATCAATAAGAGTGAAATGGAAACATTGGGTATCCAGATTCCAAAGGAAGTTCTTGACAGGGCAGAAATGATCTGACGTTTTACAGGAAAAGACAAAGAGTAACTTCCGATTTCCACGGAGGTTACTCTTTATCTATGGTTTTAAAATTTTAGGGAAAGGGTTAGTGTTGTGGCTTCAAAACTGAAACAGCTCTGGTGGTTAATGCTTATTTTTGCGGTGTGTAATGTAGTGATGGCCGTGATGTTGTACCAGTCTTCATCACCGGAACCGGTCAATGAAGATGTGGTGCCTGTTGCGGCGAAGAATGTGTATTCCATCGGCATTCTGCAGTCCGATGATCTGGCGGAACAGAATAAAATGACCGCCGGTGTGCTGGCAGCGCTGGAGGCTGAGGGATACAGCAAGGGCGGCAGAGCCAAAATCGACATTGTGCAGGCCAAGGGCAATGACAAGAAACTGGAAGCTTCAGCAAAGAAGTTTGCCCGGGACAAAAAGGACTTAATTATCGCCATAGGCACCGATTCCGCCAAAGCAGCCGTTAAAGCGACGAAAAACATTCCCATTGTGGGAGTGGGGGTCATGAATTTCAAGAAGGATAAAGATTTCGCAGGACATCGAAATCTTACCGGCATCATGGATAATCCGGCTATCCTGACCCAGATTCGCATGGCCAGCCGCTGCATGTCTGTGAAAAAGCTGGGTATCCTCTATAATCCCGGCGATGCAGCTGCCTCTCTGCAGGTAGAAATCCTCCGAGAAGTAGCAGCCCAGAAAGGGATCTCCCTCTATGAGGTAGCCTATCAGCCCGACAAGGCGGCAGAACCCCAGATTCAGAAACTGGTAGGTCATATTACGGCCCTCTATGTGCCGGAAGACACGGACCTCCTTACCCATTTTGATGACATCGTAAAGGTGATGAATGGCGCCAATATTCCTATCATCGGAGAACAGTCTGAAATGGTACGGCGGGGCGCTCTCATTTCCGTATCCCCAAGCTACTACCGAATGGGATTCTCCGGCGGCCGCATGGCAGCCAGTCTGCTGAAGGGGGATTTGATTCCCGAAGATATTCCCATCATGCGGCAGCAGGATCCGGATATCGTCATCAATATGAAGCAGGTGAATGCTTTGAATATTCCGCTGCCCGGAGACTTGTGGCAGCGTTCCAGAAAGCTGTACCTCTATGATGGGCAGCCTGCAAGACCTTGATTAGGATTTGTATTCAGTTAACCTTATAAAGGAAGGAAATCAAATGGCAGATTTAGCAGTTTCCACCATTGCCCAGGGACTGATGTGGTCCATCCTGGCCATTGGCGTATTTCTATCTTTCCGCGTACTTGATGTACCGGATATGACTTGCGAAGGCAGCTTCCCTCTGGGGGGGGCTATTGCAGCTTCTCTTATTGCTTCCGGCGCCTCTCCATGGGCAGCCATTGCAGCCGGTGCGGCAGGAGGCCTCATTGCAGGCACGGTCACCGGCATCCTTTATACGAAATTAAAGATTCCCGCCATTCTGGCCGGCATCCTTACCATGATTGCCCTTTACTCCATTAACCTTCACATTATGGGAAAGGCCAATATTTCTCTTCTGCGGGTGGATACCGTATTTTCCACCACCGCCAGCCTGCTCCATGTGAGTCAGTCCACGGCAGCTTTCATTGTGCCGGCAGTCCTTATGATTATTATTTCCGCTCTTATTTACTGGTTCTTTGGCACGGAACTGGGGATGTGCATCCGCGCTACCGGCTATAATCCACAGATGGTACGGGCCCAGGGCGTGAACACGGACACCATGATTATTATGGGCCTCTTTATTTCCAATGCCCTCATCGGCCTCTGCGGCGCCGTGGTAGCACAGAACAACGGCTTTGCTGATGTAGGCATGGGCATCGGTACCATCGTTATCGGCCTGGCTTCTGTCATCATTGGTGAAGTCATTCTTGGCGTGGACAGCTTCTCCGGCTCTCTCCTTGCTGTGGTGGTGGGCTCCATTATTTATCGCGTAGTCATTGCCGTGGTGCTCTATCTGGGCATGCCGCCGAACGATTTGAAACTGTTCACCGCTATTCTTGTCATGCTTGCCCTGGCTGCACCTATGATCAAGGGCAAAGTCAATATAGGAAAGGCAGGCTGATTATGCTTAAAGTTACAGATATCAGCAAAACATTCTTCAAGGGAACCACCAATGAAAAGAAAGCGCTTAGCCATTTGTCCCTGACTCTGAACGACGGCGATTTCTGCACCGTCATCGGCAGCAACGGCGCAGGTAAGAGTACCCTTCTGAACTCTATTGCCGGTGCCTATATTCCGGACAGCGGCACCATTGAAATCAATGGCAATGATGTGACTAAGGTAAGCGAATATAAAAGAGCCAAGTACATCGGCCGGGTTTTCCAGGATCCATTGAAAGGTACTGCCGCTGGCATGCAGGTGGAAGAAAACCTGATTATCGCTTCCCGAAGAGGGGAGAGCCGCCGGCTTCGCTGGGCCTTTTCCTCCGGTGACCATGAAAAATTCCGGGACATGGTAGCCCGTCTGGGCCTTGGCCTGGAAGATCGTCTCTCCACCAGAATCGGACTCCTTTCCGGAGGCCAGCGGCAGGCACTGACCCTGCTTATGGCCACTCTGAAAAAGCCGGACATCCTTCTTCTGGATGAACCTACCGCAGCCCTGGATCCGAAAACTGCAGGCAAAGTGCTGAAAATTACCGATGAAATCGTACACGAACAGCACCTCACCACCCTGATGATTACCCACAACATGAGGGATGCCCTGAAATACGGCAACCGCCTCATCATGATGAACAGCGGCACCATTATTGCCGATTACAGTCCTGAAGAAAAACAGAAACTTACTATCGATGATCTGCTGAAGAAATTTGAAGAAACCTCCGGCGCCATGAGCGATAGAGTTCTTCTTGGATAAACGTCTTGCAATCTATAGTCTGTTCATGTATAATTACACGTGGTTGAACTGTACCCCAGTTTATCGCAACTCCGGCGTAGACCTGGATACAGCAATTTATATTTTTATAGGAGGCTATTATGTTAACAGCTGAAGCAAAAAAAGAAATCATTGACACCTATGCAGTTCACGAAGGCGATACCGGATCTCCGGAAGTACAGATTGCTATCCTCTCCAAGAGAATCGCTCTCCTTACCGAACATCTGAAGTCCCACAAGAAAGACCATCATTCCCGCCGCGGCCTGCTGAAAATGGTTGGTCAGCGCAGAAACATGCTGGACTATCTCCGTCGCAAAGACATCGAACGCTACAGAGCTCTCGGTGCAAAACTGGGCCTGCGTCTGAAATAAGATTTCAAAGAAAGAGACTACCGAAAGGTAGTCTTTTTTAGTGAAAAGAGGACCGAAAGATATTCACAGACAGTGGCTGTATGGCAACAGACAGGCTGCCAGGAGAGGGAAGGGGGATGAAGTATACAGCTTTCTTTCTCTGGCAGACGACAGTCCTGCAGCTCTGTGGAGTTGCGCTGTTATTCGAGTATAGACTGCATACTAAGGGAGAACCTTAATGCCAGGCGCTGCTGCCGCAGGCGGTGGATAACAGCAGACTTTTTGCAGGAAAGATTAACCCCCATGAAGTCTGGAATAGCTTATTTTTCAGAGTAAATTTATCAACTCATGAATTCAATAAAAAGATCCCCACCCTTTGTAAAAAAAGGCGGGGATTTTTTTATTGAACCCGATTTCATCACGACCGGGCAACACGAATAGCCTGAAAGAGCTAGGTCCGACGGATAGAAGACAGATGCGCCAATCTTCCACCGCTCCATCATGATGATGGCCTCTTTCAGGCATATCGCTTGTAAATCCTCAGATTGAACCGAGGCGTTTAATCAGGTAATGCAGGTCTCACTCATAACGCATCGAACGGACCGAAGCCCGGAGCTCTTATGGTTTCATCCATGCGAGATGGCTTGCAGCCGGACAAGGAACCGGGTATTTTTTCGTGGCCACTCCCCGGACCTTGTCCAAGCTCTCATCTATGCTTATTATACTATATAAAATTCAATAATAGAATAGTATGATAAACAAATATGTTTGCCTATTTTGCAATTAAATATGAATAGATGTAATGAAATAGAGGATACAGGCTTTCTGCAGGAAGAATACCATAGGCGAAAGATAAAATTTCTAGGGAAGCGCTGACTAAATCGTTGTCTGATTTTATTCTTGAATTTTTATGCAATGCAAGGAATGGGGCGACGCGAATAGCGAGCTATTTAAGGAGCCCCATGACGAAGCAGTGCATAAAAATTCTTATAAAAGCAGACTCTGCGAATTAATCAGTGCTTCCCTAGACATGTAACTTTCTAAAAAAATTCCCTGACTGCCGGTACAGATATTTCTATGATGGATGAAATGGAACGTCATGAAACCATCCATGAATACCACGCCCGCCTATCCGGTCCCTTTCTTCCAAGATCAAAGACCTCTATAAAGCAGGGGTGGCAGGTACTTGTAAAGGCAAGCGGGGAAATGCCTGTCCGTCATTTTCCTGCTTTTGGTACTCACCGGCCGGATGGACTTTTTCGTTTCATGACGCAACATTCCTATTCACTTTGCCATAACTATCCTGTATAATAAGAAAATACGTGAAAAAGGATTTATTGATTACAGGAGGAAAAGGAATGTTCAAGACATTTCAGATGGAACTGGCCGGTCGTCCGCTTATTATTGAGACCGGCAAGATGGCAAAGCAGGCCAATGGTGCCGTACTGGTGAGATACGGTGATACGGTGGTGCTGGTGGCTACCACTGCCAGCAAGGAACCGAGGGAGGGAACGGATTTCTTCCCTCTGACCGTGGATTATGAAGAAAAGATGTATGCCGTAGGCAAGATGCCCGGAGGATTCCTGCGTCGTGAAGGCCGTCCGGGAAATTCCGCCATTCTGAATGCCCGTCTGATTGACCGTCCTATCCGTCCGCTTTTTGATAAACGCTGCCGCAACGATGTGCATGTGGTGGCTACGGTGCTGTCTGTGGACTACGACAATGCGCCGGAGCTGTGCGGCATGCTGGGGGCTTCTGCTTCCATCGGTATTTCCGATATTCCCTGGGATGGCCCCATTGCCGGTGTCCGTATCGGCAGGGTAGATGGAAAATATGTGGTGAACCCCACCCAGGAACAGCTGGCAGAATCTTCCATGAATATTACCGTAGCCGGTTCTGAAGAAGCTATCATGATGGTAGAAGGCGGCGCTAATGAAGCTCCGGAAGAAGAAGTGCTGGATGCCATCATGTTCGGCCATGAAACGATTAAGGAACTGTGCCGCTTCCAGAAGAAGATCATTGAAGAAGTGGGCAAGCCGAAGCGCACCATGGTGTTCCCGGAAGTTCCAGAAGAAATCGACGAAGCTGTGGCTGCTTATGCCACTGAAGACCTGAAGAAGGCTATCTTTGACGCAGATAAGCTGAGAAGAGATGGAAATATTGATGCAGTGAAGAAGGCTGCCAAGGAACATTTTGCCGACATCTATCCGGAAAATGGCGCCGATGTGGCAGAAAGCCTTGATCACCTTACCAAGCAGATTGTCCGTGATTCCATTTCCAACGAAGGTATTCGTCCGGACGGCAGAAAGCTGACAGAAATCCGCCCCATTACCTGTGAAGTGGGACTGCTTCCCCGCGTTCACGGCAGCGCTCTTTTCACCCGTGGCCAGACCCAGGCTCTTTCCATTACCACCCTGGCTCCCATGTCTGAAACCCAGATTATCGATGATCTGACTCCGATTACGGAAAAACGGTACATCCATCAGTACAATTTCCCCTCCTACTGCGTAGGTGAAACAAAGGGTTCCCGCGGACCGGGACGCCGTGAAATCGGTCATGGTGCTCTGGCAGAAAGGGCTCTCCGTCCGGTGATTCCGTCGGTGGAAGAATTCCCCTATGCCATCCGCGTAGTTTCTGAAATTCTTGAATCCAACGGTTCCTCTTCCCAGGCTTCCGTATGCGGCAGCACCATGTCTCTCATGAATGCAGGCGTTCCCATTAAGGCTCCGGTAGCAGGCATTGCTATGGGCCTCATCGAAAACGGCGGCAAGTTCAGCATCCTGTCCGATATCCAGGGCATGGAAGATGCACTGGGTGATATGGACTTCAAGGTGGCCGGCACAGCCAAGGGCGTCACTGCCATCCAGATGGATATCAAGGTACATGGTCTGTCCCGTGACATTCTGCTGGCAGCCCTGAAGCAGGCTCACGAAGGCCGTCTCTTCATCCTGGGCAAGATTGCAGCATGCATCGATAAGCCTGCAGACCATCTGTCCCCCTATGCACCGAAGATCATTGCCATTACTATTCCTGTGGAAAAAATCCGTGATGTCATCGGTGCCGGCGGCAAGACCATCAATAAGATCCAGGATGAAACCGGTGCCAAGCTGGATGTGGAAGAAGACGGACATGTGTATATTTCTTCCACCGACGAAGCCGCAGCAGAACAGGCTAAAAAGATGGTGGAAGGACTTACCCATGAGGTGAAGGCCGGTGAGACCTATCTGGGCCGGGTCACCCGTCTCATGAAGTTCGGCGCTTTCGTGGAAATCCTGCCGGGTAAGGAAGGTCTGGTTCATGTATCCCAGCTGGCTCTCCAGCGGGTGGAAAAACCGGAAGACATTGTCCATGTAGGCGATGAAATCATGGTGAAGGTCACTGAAATTGATGACAAGGGTCGTATCAACCTGTCCCGCAAGGCTCTCCTTCTGGAAAAGAAGAACAAATGAGAAGCCGGGGATTTGAAGTCGTTTCTTCCTGGGAAAAGGAAGGCATCCGTATTCCTGTAAGGAAAACAGCCTCCAGCGCAGGCTACGACATAGAAAGCGGAAGGGATATGGATATCCTGCCGGGCAAAGTCACCCTTATCCCCACAGGCCTTAAGGCCTATATGGGAGAAGATGAGTATCTGGCCATTTATATCCGTTCCAGCATGGCTATCAAACATGGCCTTATCCTGATAAACAGTACCGGTATTATCGACGCCGATTACTATAATAATGAGGATAATGAAGGTCACATTATGGTGGCAGTATATAATACCACTTCCCAGCCTTTCCATATTTCCAAAGGTGACCGGGTGGCCCAGGGTATTTTCACCAGGTACCTGAAGGCTGACGGCGATGAAGCCAAAGGCCTCAGGACCGGCGGTGTGGGAAGCACAGGAAAATAACTATCATTCCAGCGGCGGACAGATTCCGCCGCTTTTCCCTTGAAGGAGGTTCCTATGAGCGTTGAAAAAGAAAAAATGGTGAGCCGTGAGGAAATCTATGACGGCCAGATTGTCCATCTGTTTAAGGACCAGGTGGAACTGGCAGGCAGAAAGGCAGTGCGGGAAGTGATTCTTCACTGCGGTGCCGCTGCCATCATTCCTGTCACCGCCGACGGTAAGGTGCTTTTTGTGAAACAGTACCGCTACCCGGTGGGCGAGGCGCTCCTTGAAATCCCCGCAGGGAAAATGGATCCCGGCGAAACACCGGATGCCTGCGCTGCCAGGGAGCTGGAAGAGGAAACGGGCTATCAGGGCACCTTGAAGAAGCTGGGATACGTGTACACTACGCCGGGCTTCTGCAATGAAACCATCCATCTCTACCTGGCTACGGATCTGGTACACACGGCCCAGCATCTGGACGAAGGAGAATTCCTTGATGTCCTTCCTATCCCGCTGGATGAAGTGTGGGATATGATCCGGAAGGGACAGATTTACGATGCCAAAACGCTCTCGGCCTTTGCCATCGCCAGGGATGCATTGAAATAAGAGGGAACGAAGGGGCTGTGAAAAAATGTAAATCATTTCTTCACAGCCCCTTCGTTTTAGATCTGCAGAAAAGGGGCGTGAGAGGAAGGAACTTTCTTTTTCCAGTATCCTTGGCTTCTGGCCCACCCTCTGGTCTGGTATCTGCATCTATGATGCACTTACAGTTTTCTGCCTCATGGGTCCCATCTACTTTTATTCCTGCTATAATATAGTACAAAAGAAATGATTTTTTCATGAAGGAGGAGCTTTATGAGGAAAATTGCTTTCTATGGAAAGGGCGGTATCGGGAAGTCTACCACCGCTTCCAATGTATCCGCAGCGTTAAGTCTCATGGGGAAGCGGGTGTGCCAGATCGGCTGTGACCCGAAGAATGATTCTACGAGGCTTTTGCTTGGGCATATCTGCCAGTCCACGGTACTGGATATCCTGCGGACCAGGGATACCGGGGATATCCGAAAGGAAGATATTATCCACACCGGGTTTAACGGTATTACCTGTGTGGAAGCAGGGGGTCCGGAGCCCGGTGTGGGCTGTGCAGGCCGGGGAATTATTGTGGCTCTGGAGCTTCTGGACCGGATGAAGGCGCTGCCGGAAAGCGATGTCATTCTTTACGACGTGCTGGGAGATGTGGTTTGTGGCGGTTTTGCCATGCCTATCAGGGAAGGGTATGCCGAGGAAATCTATATCGTCTCTTCCGGGGAGCTCATGTCCCTTTACGCTGCCAATAATATTGCCAAGGGTATCGCCCGGTTTGCGTCCAGAGGAAAGGTGCGGCTGGCGGGAATCATAGGAAACAGCCGGAATGTGCCGGGGGAGAAGGAACTGCTTCTGGCCTTTGCAGAAAGGCTCCACACCCATTTGGCCGCCTTTATTCCCCGGGATAAGACGGTGAACCTGGCAGAAAATCATCGGCAGACGGTGCTGCAGTATGCTCCTGATTCTCCCCAGGCTGAGGTGTACAGGAAGCTGGCGGAAACCATTCTTTCCGATAAAGAAGGCACGATTCCAAAGCCCATGAGTTTTGATGAAATGGAAGAGATGGTGGCCCGCTATGGCAGTGAAGACTAAATGGCTTCTTTCGTCGGACTGCCCTTCCAGCTGCACCATGACCGGCGTGTGGCGGGCGGTGGCCTATGATCAGGGCTGCGTAGTCATATTTCACAGCCCTGCCGGATGCGCCCATGTGGCCTCCACCATGGATTTGGGAAATCATTACCGCATTACTGCTGACGGGTGTCCGGAAAAAGGGGACCCGGTGCCTCTGATTTCCTCCAATCTTCGAGAAAAAGACAGTATTTTCGGAGGCATCGAAAGGCTTCATGAATGCATTGCCTATGCGGTGAAGACCTGCCATCCCGAATGCCTGGTCATTGCCTCTTCCTGTGTGGCCGGTGTTATTGGCGACGATGTGGATGAGGAAGCCCGGGAGGCAGAGGAGACCTATGGCATTCCGGTGCTGTCCATGGCTTTTTCCGGCTTTCTGGGTGGTGAATATTCCGATGGCTATTATAAAACCATGGATGCCATTATGCGCCGGTTTCTCAAAAAGCAGGACCATAAAAAAGGAAAGGTCCTTCTTCTGGGGGACCAGATGGGTCCCGAGGGGCAGTATGCCCGAGAGGTGAAACGGCTTCTTTCTTTCTTCGGCCTTACCGTGGATTTCCAGTTTCCCGGCTATGTTCCTTTTTCAAAGTGGAGCCAGGTGACGGAGGCATCCCTGTCTGTCCTTTTGGGCACGGCGGGGCAGCCGGAAGGGATGAAGGAAAGAGCTCTCTGGCTGGAAAGGGAATTTGGCATTCCCTTTTTGGGAGATCTGTACCCTTTGGGGCTGGAAGGAACCTGGTCATGGATTAGGCGGCTTGCTGATTTCATGAAGGAAAAAGAAAAAGGGGAGGCCCTTATCAGGGAGGAAATGGAAAGGGTGGAGAAGCGGGTGTCTGCCTTTCTGCCGGTAACAGAGGGGAAGAAGGCATTCATTGCCATTGGCCGGGGGCGGCGCTGGTACCATCCGTCAGGCACTATCCAGTCCCTCCAAAGGCTTCACATGGAGCCGGCAGGGGTGATGTTTTTTTCCAACCTAACAGAAGAAGATATGGCGGCAGACAGGGAGGAAATTTCCGCTCTGGGTGATATTCCAGTCTATCATGAGGAGGAAGGGCAGAAAGCCATGGAGACGGCGGATGTTCTTCTCACCACCAATGAAATATACGACTCTTCCCTTCGGCAGCTTTTCATCCCCATGGTGCCCTTGGCAGGGACGGAGGGGGAGCTGGCGTTTCTTACCTCCCTGTACCGACTGCTTTGCCGTCATGGAAGGAAGGGAGGCATGACCTATGTCAAAATGTGAATTTGAATTATCCTGCCATCATAATGATACCTGCGGCCTCACAGGCTCCGCTGCCTTTTTTGCATCTATTCCCGGAAGTTTTGTCCTCATAAACGGGCCGCTATGGTGTTATTTCTATGCCATGAAATATATAGATGATGAAAACAGCCGGGCGGCCCGCTGCATCTGCTGTACCGGTACGTCTCCATCGTCTCTGGTATACGGCACGGAAAAAGAAATCCTTCGAGGCCTGTCTCGTATTCGAAGCCAGGGCACGGCAGAGCGGGTCTTTCTGGAGAGCAACTGCAGCACCGGCCTCATTGGCGATGATGTGAAGGGCATTGCGGAAGAGTTCGGCGGTCCCTGGCCGGTATATACCATGGACAGCGGTGGATTGAAAGGCTCCTTTGAGAAAGGCTTCGCCCGGGCTTTCCTTCGGGTGGTGGAGGAAATGAAGGAAGGAAGCACTATTCCTTCTTCCGTGAATGTGCTGGGCCTTTCTGAAGTGTATCTGAAGGGCAGGGAAGAGGGAAATGAAATCCGGCGCATCCTTAAAGGTTGCGGCATCAGGGTCATTTCCACGCCCGGCTGTGAAAGCAGCTGGCATGAAATCATGGAAGCTCCGAAGGCATCTTTCAACCTGGTAGTGCGGAATGAACTGGGGCTTCCGGCGGCAAAGGAAATGGAAAAGCGCTTCCACATTCCCTATGCTTCCGTAGGCCTTCCCTATGGCTTTGAAGGCAGCCGGAAATGGGTGGAAAAGGTACTATCCCTCCTGTCCTTCGGGAAGGCTGAGCCTTTTCTGGATCAGGAAAAAGAAAGGGCTGAGGAAGTCCTTCGAAAGGGAAATGGTCTGGAATCTCTCTGGGGCTCCCTGTGGTTTGATGAGGTGCTGGTGGCAGCGCCGCCGTCCGAGGCTCTGGGCATAGCAGAGGCTTTGCGCAGCGAATGGATAGATACGGCCAGGCTTACGGTGCACCTCCTTTCACCTGCGGACCGGACCTGTCCTTTGGCTGATGAGGTTCGGCTTGTGACGGAAGATGATGAGGATATCAGGAGGGATTACGAAAACTGGAAGGATGGTCTTGTCCTCTCCAGCAGTCACGAAACGACAAGGCTGGAAAGGCTTCATAAACCTTTCGTTTCCTGCCATATTGCCCGTCCCTCCTACGATGAATGCTCCTTCTCCGACCTTCCCTACTGCGGTTTTCGGGGCGCCGCACTGCTCTACGAAAAAATATGGAACGCCCGCCTTCGTCAGATCCGGTATGGGAAACATATAAAATAAACATAGGAAATGTAAAGCACTGATAATTGTGACTTTTGAATTTATCAGTGCTTTTTTAATGCAGGAAAATTATAAGCTACAGGTGAATCAGAGATTTATTAAATAAATCAGAATCATTGCCTTTAAAAATGTAGCAAAAATAGTATAATATATAAAGTAAATTAATAAAAATCATGGAAATTATGAAAAGGACAGGAGATGGGCGAGAAAGTTTGGGAAAGGAATGGCTGGCGGACTGGGAAACTAGTGTGTTGATGTACTAGCGCTGGTCAGAGTCACTATCGGCATGCAGCGGGATTTCTTGCCGGCGGCGCAGAATGACCATTGGCAGGAAGGCAATCCTGTCATGCCAGCCTTATACTCATCACTGGTTAGGGATGCAGTACACCCTTTAAGCACTCCCAGCCTTTTGAATCCTGTGAACTCTCACGCCAAAGGCGTGTCCTGAAGTCTCTAAGGAAAGAGGTATGTATGGACGACATTAAGATTATTTACATGACAAACCATGACAGAAGATATGCTGCCATTAAGAAGGCCTGTGACGGACTGCAGGAGGAAGGGAAGATTTCAGACCTCTGCATTCCTGTTTTTCTGGAGCGCACCAGTGACTGGGACCGATCCTGGGAAAGGAAAATGAAAGGCGCTTCTCTGGTTATGATCCATCTGATGAAGAATGGACTGAAATCCCGTTTCTGGAAGGACTGCAGGAATTTTCTGGATATCTCCGGCATTCCTTACTTTGTAGATGCCGTGGACGGGGATACCGCGGAGCATAGCGGTTCTCTTTCCGATGACATGATGAAGCGGTTCCGTGAATACTGCCTCTATGGGGGCATGGAAAATTTCAGAAATCTCTGGCTCTATGCTTCTTCTCTTTTTGACTCCTCCATTGCGGCGCCGCCGGCTCCCCAGAGCTATACCTGGGCCGGCATTTATGACAGGGACAGTGACAAAGGATTTACCACGGATCTCTCTTCCTTCCTCCAGAAGTTTTCCGGTGACGAAAAGCCGGTCATCGGTCTCCTGTTTTACCGGGAGGAATGGATCTGGGGAGATCTGTCCTACCAGAATGCTTTTATAGATGAAGCGGAAAAGCAGGGGTACCATGTACTTCCTGTTTTTGCCAATGGTTCTCCCGACGTGAGCCTTGGCATGCCCACCCTGTCCGAGGTCATTGCCACCTATTTCATGAAAGACGGAAAAACGGTGATTGATTCTCTGGTGAGTACTATGAAATTTTCCCTTACCGGTAGCGGAAAGGCCAGTGTAGATACGCTGAAAAAGCTGGGGGTGCCCCTGCTTTCAGCCTATACACTTCTGGTTTCGGAAAAGGAATGGCGGGAAAACGGGGAAGGCCTTAACGCCATTGAAACATCCATTGCTGCTGCCATGCCGGAGCTGGACGGCGTCATTCACGGCGTACCCATTGCCGGCAGAATGAAGAAAGAAGACGGCACTGTGGAATTCAAGCCGATTCCCGAACGGATTAGCCGCATGGTGGGAAAGGCAGGCAAATGGGCAGCTCTCCACAAAATGAAGAACAGCCATAAGAAAGTCGCCCTTATTTTCCACAATTATCCGGCTAAGAATTCCAACATAGGCAGTGCCTCGGGTCTGGATACCATGGAAAGTGCCATTCGTCTCATGAAGCGAATGAAGGAAGATGGCTATACCATCGATTTCATTCCGGAAACAACGGAAAAATTTATTGAACTCATGACCTCTCATGCCACCAATGATATTTCCATGATGACCGAAAAACAGGCAGAGGAATGCCAGAAACTTTCGGCTAAGGACTATGTAGATTTCTTCCACACCCTGGGCGCCAATGCACAGAAAAAGATGGAAGAGGAATGGGGGAAGGCACCGGGGGACGTGATGATTTCCGAAAAAGGAAATATTCTGGTGCCCGGCACCATGGACGGCAATATGTTCCTTACGGTGCAGCCGTCCCGTCAGTACGGCATGGATCCCTCCAAGGCCTACCATGACCCCTATATTGCACCGACCCATCAGTATCTGGCCTTCTACTACTGGCTCCGTCATGTGTGGAAGGCAGATGCGGTCATCCATATGGGGACCCACGGAAACCTGGAATGGCTGCCGGGAAAGAGCGTAGGACTGGACGAAGAAAGCTATCCCGATATAGCCCTGGGAGACCTGCCCAATGTATATCCCTACCATATGACCATTACCGGCGAGGGCATGATTGCCAAGAGGCGGGCCTCCGGCTGCCTTATCGGCTATATGCCGGCTCCTGTAGCTGATGCCGGTGCCTATGATGAAATCGAAGAACTGGAAAAGACGCTGGATGAATATGCCCACCAGAAGGAAACGGGGAACGGCGCGGAAGATATGAAGCCCACCCTTCTTGACCTTGTGAAAAAAGCAAAACTGGATCAAGACCTTCCATACAAAGAAGGGGACGACTTTGACGCCTACCTGTCGGATGTACATAACTATATTGAAGAGCTGAAGGACAGCGAGGTCCATGTGGGACTTCATATCCTGGGACAGCCTCTGGAGGGAGACCTTTTGACTGATGGCATTCTCCAGCTCCTCCGTCTGTCCAATGACAAGGTGCCTTCCATTTACGACCTGTGGGCAGAAAAGTACCACACCACTCTGGATATGATCCAGAGCCGGTCCGCCGAAGTGGATGAAGAGATGAAATGCACCTACGGCGAGCTGATGAGCCGTATCAGAAAAGAAACGAAGACGGTTATCAAAGCGGTGCAGGATGGAGGCTTCACAAAGGAATCTGTTTCCAAAGCCCTTTCCCTTCCCGAAGCGGCAGGGGAAAAGGAATGGAAGGATAAACTGGAAGCTCTTCTCCATTTCGTAACCGATGAAATTTATCCCCGCATTGAAAGAACGGGGGAGGAAATGGACCATACTCTGGATGCCCTGGACGGACGGTATGTGGAGCCCGGGCCTTCCGGCTCTCCCAATGCCGGCGGTGTCAGCCTCCTTCCTTCGGGACGAAATTTCTACGGCGTGGACCCCAGAACCCTGCCATCTCCCACCGGCTGGCAGCTGGGCGTGAAACTGGGAGATAAGATGATTGAAAAATTCATTGCCGACCAGGGCAAATACCCTGAAAACATCGGCATGGTCCTCTGGTCCGGCCCCAATATGCGCTCCTCCGGCCAGGATATTGCGGAATTCCTCTACATGCTGGGCATCCGCCCCCGGTGGCAGAAGGGAAGCCTTAAGGTATCGGATCTGGAAGTGATTCCTCTTTCGGAACTGAAACGGCCCAGAATCGATGTGACCGGCCGTATCAGCGGCCTCTTCCGGGATACCCTGCCCCAGCTGGCGGAGCTTATGGACAAGGCAGTCCTTCTGGCGGCCTCTCAGGATGAATCGGATGAAGACAATTTTGTCAGAAAACATGTGAAAGAGGACACGAAGATCATGGAAGACGAAGGGGTAGATGCCGACGATGCATGGAGAAATGCGGCTTTCCGTATTTTCGGTGATGCCCCCGGTACTTACGGTGCCGGCGTGAATACGGTGCTGGACTCCAAGAACTGGCAGAATGAAGACGACCTGGCCAATGTGTATGTCCGCTGGGGCGGTCATGTCTTCGGCGGCGGAAACCGGGGTGTCTTCAAACCGGAGCTCTTTAAGAAACGTCTCTCCTCTCTGGACCTCACTGTCAAGAATGAAGAAAACCATGAAAGCAATATTTTAAGCTCCGATGACTACAATGCCTTCCACGGCGGCATGATTGCGGCAGTGAAGAGCCTGGGCGGGAAAACACCGGAGTCCTACGTAGGGGACAGCACAAACCGCTCCTCCGTAGGCGTGAAGACGGTGCAGGAAGAAATGAAACGGGTCTTCCGCAGTGAATCCATGAACCCGAAATTCATTGAAGGCCTCATGAAACATGGCTATAAGGGAGCCACGGACCTGGCTAACCGCCTGTCCATCAGCTTCCAGTGGGATGCCACCAGCGGCGTCATGGACGACTGGATGTATGAGCAGTATGCCAAAAAATATGCCCTGGATCCCAAAATGCAGCAGTGGATGAAAAAGGTGAATCCCTGGGCCCTGCAGAACATGGCGGAAACCCTTCTGGAAGCAGACCAGCGCAAGATGTGGAATGCAGGGGATGAAATGAAGGAAGAACTGCAGCAGCTCTACCTTTCTGTGGAAGGAGAACTGGAAGACGACGGAGACGACGATGAATAGCATGCCGCCTATCCGCATGCTGGTGCTCACCCTCACAGGCCGCTGCAACTTCGCCTGCCGTTACTGCTATGCGTCGGATGTGGATGCGGTGGACATGGACGAGGAAACGGCCGTGGAGGCTGTCATGATGGCCGGCGCTTCAGGAGAACGCTTTCTCCTCCAATTTTCCGGCGGAGAGCCGCTCCTTCGCTTTCCTCTCATCAGAAAGCTGGTTCACGTGGTGGAGGAAAACCATTTCAATGCGCAGATGCAGATTCAGACCAATGGCTCCCTCCTGACCAGGGACATAGGCCGATTTCTCTATGACCATGGGGTGGGCATCGGCATTTCCTGCGACGGGAGGCCTTCTGTGATGGACAGGACCAGGCCCGTCAAGGATGGCTCTTCTTCCTCAAAGGCTGCGGCCCGGGGCTTCCGTCATCTGGCGGAAGAGGGCATCGGCACCGGCATTACCTGTGTTGTCACTGATGATATGGTGAACGACCTTCCCGGCATTGCAGACATGGCCCATTTCTACGGCAATGTGCACCAGGTGGGCTTTGACATCCTTCGGGAGCAGGGAAGAGGGGAAAGTCTTCATGAACCTTCGGCCCGGGACATGGAAAAGGCGCTGGAAGCGGTATACAACCGTATGGCCATGCTGGAAAAAGTGACAGGCCGCCATATCCATTTTACCCAGGAGGATCGGGTGGCACATCTCTATGGCGGGGGAAACCATGAATTTCCCCAGTGCTACGCCATGAACGGCGAGGCTGCCTTTGTAGATGTACATGGCGTAATATACGCATGCTCGTCTCTCATGGGGCGGGAAACATACCGGCTGGGCACGGTGAAAACCGGAAGAGACCCGGACAAAGTAAGGGAAGTGGGCGCCTTTATCAAAAAGGCTATGAGCCCATGCCGCAGCTGTGAGTACTTTCCCCTCTGCGGCGGCGGATGCTTCTCAAGGTGGCTTGATAAAGAGGGCCGCGTAAGGCCTTCCGATGCAGAATGTGCCATGAAGAAGTTCTTCATCCGGAAGTATCTGGAGAAAAACCGGTGAGACTGGCAAAGAGTTATTTTGTTTGGGAAGCTGATGGGGAAAGGGTTCAGAATGTTCAAAGGATGGCAGCGGCGCCCTGCGGGTGCAGTAGCAGTATATATGCTGCCTGCAGCAGGCTCACCAGCCTGCCAGCTGACTAGGACACTAGCTGACTAATTAGCTGATTGGAACACTAGTACACTATCCCACCAGCTCACTAAATACTATTTCTAATATACAAGGAGGATATATGAAAAGACAGGGAACATTTCCATTTACTGCCATTATCGGGCAGGATACCATGAAGAAGGCCTTAGTGCTGAATGTTGTCAATCCGAAACTGGGCGGCGTGCTCATTCAAGGGGAGAAGGGGACGGCCAAGTCTACGGCTGTCCGTGCGCTGGCCGACCTTTTGCCGCCGCGCCGGTGCATCAAGGGCTGCCGTTTCCACTGCGACCCCGATGACCGGGCCAACTGGTGCGATGAATGCCATGAAAAATACGACCATGAAGAACCTCCGGTAGAAATGCTCCCCATGAAAGTGGTGGAACTTCCTGTCAGCGCTACAGAAGACCGCGTGGTAGGTACACTGGACATTGAAGCGGCCATCCGCGAAGGAAAGCGTTCTTTTGAAACAGGTATTCTGGCAGATGCCAATCGAAATATTCTTTATGTCGATGAAATCAACCTGCTTGATGACCATGTGGTAGATGTACTTCTGGACTCTGCCGCCATGGGTATCAATACGGTGGAACGAGAAGGAATTTCCTACTCCCATCCCGCCCGTTTCTCCCTGGTAGGCACCATGAACCCGGAAGAAGGGGATATTCGTCCCCAGCTGCTTGACCGCTTTGCTCTTTCTGTGAAAGTAGCCGGCGAACAGGACCCGGAAAAGAGGGCCGAAATCATTAAGAGAAGACTGGCCTATGAAGCGGATCCGGAACCTTTCCTGGAACAGTGGAAGGATGAACAGGCAAAAGAAGTACGCCGCATTGAAAGAGCCATGAAACTGCTGCCCCAGGTGACAGTTTCCAACGATATCCTTCTTCTGGCAGCGAAGATTTCCATTACCCTGGGGGTAGACGGACATCGTGCCGACATTACCCTGATTAAAACTGCTGAAACTATTGCAGCCGTGGCAGGACATACAGAAGTCACCAAAGAAGACGTCCGGGAAGCTTCCAGACTGGCCCTGCCTCATCGTATGAGACGCCGTCCCTTCGAAGAACAGACACTGGACTGGACTGAAGTGGACAAGGTCATTGACGATGAAGCGTAATGTATTTCCTTTTGCCGCTATCTGCGGCATGGAAAAAGCCAAAGAAGCCATCCTCCTCACCCTGGTGAACCCCTTTGCCGGCGGCCTCCTCCTCTCTGGAGAAAAAGGCAGCGGCAAGTCCACCCTGGTGAGAAGCGCCAGGGAACTGGTGGATGCTCCCTGGGTGGAAATCCCTATCAGTGTCACGGAAGACCGGCTCTTTGGTTCCATCGATGCAGAAGAGGCTATCCGCAGCGGTCATAAAAAACTCCTTCCCGGACTGATTGACGAAGCGGATAAGGGCATTATTTATATGGATGATGTAAACCTCCTTCGGGACGATCTCCTTTCTGCGGTGCTGAACATCCGCGAAGCCGGCGGATACCGGCTGGAGAGGGACGGCCTTTCGGAGGAAAGGAAGACCGCCTTCACCGTACTGGCCGTAATGAATCCGGATAGCGGCACCCTTTCCGCCTCTTCTCTTGACCGGTTCGGCCTTTTTGCAGAGGCCGACCCCTCCTGTGACGAACAGGCAAGACAGGAAATCATCCGCCGGGTGCTGGCCTTTGAAAAGGACGGCATCGCTTTCAGGGCCCAATGGCAGGAAGAAACGGAAGCGCTGAAAAAGAAAGTGGAAGAAGCCAGAAATGCCCTGGGCAGTGTAGAAGTTTCTGATGCCATGGTGCAGCTGGCGGCAGTATATACCCTGAAAGCCCATGTGGCAGGCCACAGGGCTGATATTTACCTCATTGAAGCTGCCCGGGCCGAAGCCGCTCTGGCGGGAAGAAAGTATGTACTCCCCAAGGATCTGGAAAAGGCTGCGGAATTCGTTCTGCCTCACCGCATGAGGAAAGCGGAAGAACAGCAGCCTCCGGAAGATATGAAGCCCGAGCAGCAGGAGGAAGAAAACAGACCTCCGGAAAAAGAGCCGGAACAGCCAAGCGCATCGGAAACTGAATTCAGCCATCCGCCAGAAACCCAGCCTCCCCAGATGGATACGGAGGATGCAGATGACAGCAATCATGAGCAGAATGAAGACAATGCGCAGATGTCCAATCCCCGCGGTCAGAGCCGGGAGCGCATTGACGATGCAGACCTTCATGTGAATCTGCCGCCTATGTGGATAGAACCGTCTAAAGACAGGAAACCGAAAAAAGGAAGCGGCAAACGAAGTCTTACCATGACAGACCTCATGCAGGGCCGCTACGTAAGGGCGGAAATCCCCAGAGCCAAAACATCGGACATTGCCTTCGATGCCACCCTCCGCGCGGCAGCGCCTTACCAGAGGGCAAGACCTTCCAACGGCTGCGCTGTGGTTATCAGGAAAGAAGACCTTCGGAGCAAGGTCCGTGAAAAGCGAACCGGCAATATTTTCCTCTTCGTTGTAGATGCCAGCGGCTCCATGGGCGCCAGAGAACGAATGAAAACGGTGAAAGGGGTCATTTTCAAAATTCTTCTGGATGCCTATCAGAAACGAGACCGGGTAGGTATGGTTGCTTTCCGCAAAAAACAGGCGGAAGTCCTTCTTCCTGTCACAAGGTCCGTGGATTTTGCCCAGAAGAAACTGGCTTCCATGCCCACCGGAGGCAAGACACCTCTGGCTAAGGGACTCCTTAAGGCGGAAGACGTGCTGGACATGCTTTACCGCCAGGATGCGAATCAGGACCCCGTGGTCATCCTCATTACTGATGGCAGGGCTACCAGTCCCCTGAACAAGGGAACCAACCCTGTCACCGATGCCATGGAAGAAGCCAAACGCATCGGCAGGAGACATATTCCTGTGGCAGTCATTGATACGGAGTCGGGCTTCATCAAACTGGGTCTTGCTAAAAAGCTGGCCAAAGCCATGGGAGCCTCCTACTTCCAGGTGGATAAAATTTCAGAAGACCAGCTCCTCCATATTTGGAGAACCGCGGCCAACAGGTAAGGGATTCCCGGTACTGCGGTACCGGGAATTTGGTTTTCACGCCTGTCTTTTCGTATGGAGGAGGCAGTCTCCTTTCCTGAACAGCATATCATCCATACAGATAAAAGCTGCACTGCCCGCCGCATCCCTTCCATAGTATAATGAAATCAATCTATTTCCATGTTCCTGATGAATCGCGAGGTTTTTTTATGCCAATCCGTGTGGTTATGCTTCTATTCTGCTGGATGATTTCTTTTCTGCCGGTACTGGCAGAGGAGGTTCCGGTCAATCTGGAGGCTTCTTTCCCCTACAGCCTGAACGGGTCTGAACCCCGGGCTGCCAGTTCTGGAAGCCGGCAGCTTTTATTCATTTCCCTGGATCATTTCAACCGACCTGCCGAACAGGTTTCCCTGACGGTCACTCTTCCTGAAGGCCTCAGGGCTTCTGCGGGGAAGGGCTGGACGGTAGATGAGGCGGGACAGATTCACATGGATTGGACGCTTCCGGCGGACTTTGGCAATGTGTTCGAAGTGATTCCTGTCACCCTTTCCTCTTCTCTTCCTGAAGGAACGGGCACTGTTTCCATTTCCGTTACCGGTCCGGATTATGAACTTTCCAGAAATCTGGATTTCACAGTGAAAGAGACGGCACCGGAGGAAAAGGAGAAGGAAAACAGGGAAGAGTCCTGGTATATACAGGGCGTGGTGCTTCCGGTGAATGAATCCGGCGAAACCGATGATCGTCTTTCCCCCAATACCATGGTGCTTCCTGATGTACAGCTGGAAAATATGAAGCACCGTTTGACCGGTACACCTCTGGACCGGAGCACCCTGACAGCCAAACCGAGCACCTTCCTTCTTCTGGATATGAGAAATCCCCGGCGTGACGTGGGACAGATCCATTTCAAGGCGGAGCTGGTGGACCGGGGAAGCGGAGAGGTGAAGGAAGGGCTTCTTTCTGCATCCGGCGAGGAGGGGACGGTGCCGGACCATTCTTTTTCCACAGAAACTGATTTTTCGTTAAACGGCGGAAAAATGCAGACCGCCGTCATTCCTCTCTATGCCAATCCCTTTACCCTTTCCGAAGGGGACTATAACCTTCGAATCACCCTTTCCGACGGCGAAAGCCAAAAGATTACGGAGATTCCGCTGACGGTGGTGAAGAGCCGCAGCGTTGGTATGATTTCTACAGTCCTTTCCTGCTTTTCTCTTCTTCTGGTCCTTCTTTCCTTTGGAAAAATCAAAAAGACCATGATTTCCATCGGCGCCAGGGGAGACATTGCGGCGGCCCTGTTTGCAGCGCTGGCTTTTGGCGGCGTAGTGGTGCCGGTGACCCTGGCCGGCGATTTCCTTCATGTGATTCTGGGACCTTTTTCGGGTCTGGTGACCGGGCTTTTAAGCGGTGTGGTGCAGTACATGCTCCTCATGTCCCTTCTGGTCCTTTTTAGGCGCCCCGGGGTGACGGCTCTTTTCTTCCTGATCCGCTGGCTTCTTTCCGCTGTACTTTTTGGACGGGTCACACCGGTAGGAATCCTTCTGGCGGCCTTTTCCATTGTGGTCATCGAAGGAGCTCTTTATATCACCGGCTTTTACAGGAAGAAAACATTGACCTTGCCTTACGGCCTTTTCATTTCTCTGGTGCTTGGCCTGTGCGACGCGGGGATTACTTTTGTGAACATGCAGCAGCTCATGCTTTTCTACCGTCTGTATTACGCGGACTGGTTCATCGGTCTTTACATGGTGATTAACGGCCTTCTCTACAGCAGTCTGGGAAGTTTCCTGGGCTGGAAGACGGGAAGCCGCTTAAGGCAGGTGATGGGATCATGATACTGGATATCAGGGATTTCTCCTGCCGTTACCTTTCAAGAAAGAAGGAAACTATCAGCCATCTGGACCTGTCGGTGGATGAAGGGGAAATGGTGCTCCTGGCCGGGCGGTCGGGATGCGGGAAATCCACCCTTATCAAGGCCGTGACAGGTCTTCTGGAGGATGCAGAAAAGAGGGGCGCCATGACGCTGTGCGGCAGGAATATTTTCAGCATGACTCCTGAAGATATCGGTCTTATAGCAGGCACGGTATACCAGACTCCGGACGACCAGCTCTTTGCCATGACTGTGGCAGACGAGACAGCCTTTGCCCTGGAAAACCGGGGAGAAGAGCCATCGGTTATCCGAAGGGAAGTGTCAAGGGCTTTAGAGAAGGTGGGCCTTTCGGGCATGGAAGACAGGAGTATTCATGCCCTTTCCGGAGGACAGCGGCAGCGGCTGGCCCTGGCATCCATCCTCGTCACCCATCCAAAGCTCCTCATTCTTGATGAGCCGGTGAGTCAGATGAATCCGGAGGGTGTGAAGGATTTTCTTTCTCTTCTTCACAGTTTGAATGAAAAGGACCACATGACTATCCTTATGGTGGAACACCGGGTGAATGAGCTGGCTGCCCATTTTCCAAGGCTCTGCATTATGGACAGGGGGAAATTGGTGTATGACGGTCCTACGGAAAAAGCGTGGAATGAAATGGGGGATACCGAAGCCTACGGCATCCGGGAACCCCAGATGGTGAAGCTGGCCCGGCGCCTTCATCTGCCGAAGGCTTCCTCGGACAGGAAAGCGACGGTCCTCGAAATTAAAAAGGCAGGAATTTCTTTTCGTCCCCATGTAGAGCCGCCCCGGCCCAACCCTTCAGGAGAAGTGATTCTGGAAGGGAAGGACATTCATTACACCTATCCCAGCGCAGCGGAGGAGACGCTGAAGGGGATTTCCTTTACCGTGAAAAAAGGGAGCATCACAGCCCTCATGGGCTTTAACGGTGCCGGCAAATCCACCCTTTTAAACCTTCTGGCCGGTCTCCTTTCCCCTTCCTCCGGGAAAGTGCTTATCCATGGAAAACCGGCAGAAAAAGAAAGACACCATGTGGGGTTTATGCGGCAGGAAGCGGATTTGATGCTGCTGACTGATTCGGTGGAAGAAGAACTGACCTGGAACAATAAGGACATGACCGAAGAGGAGCTGGACAAACTTCTCCATAAGCTCCATCTGGCCCACTACCGCCATGATTTTCCCCTGGCCCTTTCCAAGGGGCAGAGGCTCCGGGTGGTATTCGGCGCCCTTCTGGCCCGAAAGGATAATGACCTTCTCATTCTGGATGAGCCTACCACCGGACAGGACCAGAAGAGCCTTACGGATATCCGGGATATGCTGCGCCTGGCTGCAGAAGAGGGAAGAACCATTTTTCTCTGCACCCATGACATGGAGCTGGCGGCGGAACTGGCAGAAGAAGTCTATGTACTGAAGGCAGGGCGCATCATCGCAGCAGGCAGTCCCCACTGCTTATTCAGCAGCCGGCAGCTCATGAAGGAAAGCGGACTGTCCCTGCCGCCTATGATGGATGTATCGGAAGACCTTGCTATCGAACCCTGCGTAACCATAGAGGAGGTGATGGCCCATGTCATTCAGACAGACCTTTGAAGGGAGCGACAGGAAATCAGTGATTTCCGCCTTAGACGGCAGGACGAAGCTGTCCTTCCTTCTTCTCTACGCCTTTATGATGATTATTGTGGACAATGGGCGAAGCCTTTTCATCCTTTTCACACTAACCCTTCTTTTTCATTTTTTAGGAAAAACGCCGGTGTACAAATGGAAGGTGCTTTCCATTTTTCTCCTGCTGGGTCTCTGGGGTTCCATTTCAAGCCAGGCCCTCTTTTTCAGCCAGAATCCAAGGACCCCTCTCATTATGCTTATTTCTCCCGGTTTTCCCTTCCTCGGATCTTTGACCGGCGGCCTTTATATTTACCGGGAAGGCATTATTTACGGCGCTGTCCAGGGCATGCGCACGGCATCCATGATTTCCCTGGGACTTCTGGTGTGCTGGACCAGCGATCCCAGGGATCTTCTCAAAGGACTCACTGCCTGGCACCTGTCGCCTCAGGCGTCCTTCATGCTGGTAACGGCCATCCGCTTCTTTCCCATTCTAGCGGCAGAGGCGGGGGAGGTCATGACGGCCCTGCAGCTTCGAAGCGGTTCTGAAAAGGGGAGGCATCAGGTGCTGCGGCACATTCCCTACATGATCAAACCCCTGCTGGCCCGCTGTCTGCGCCGGGCCCAGACTCTGTCTCTTTCCGTCACCAGCCGGGGCCTTTTCCTGGCCAAAGAAAGGAAGGGTGTGCCCTGGAAAGGAAGCGAAAAAGGGGTATCCCTTCTGTTCCTCCTGTTTGTACTTTTCTGCGGTACCTCCAAGGTGCTCTATATTCTTTCCCAAAAGGGGATTTACTTCGGTGCGCTGCGCATCATTTATGACTGGACGAAATGGTATCTATGAAACAGTGGAAAACGACAGGCCTGTTCTTTCTTCTCTTTGCTACCTGGCTCACTCTGTTCTGGGTGACCGGAAGCCGCACGCCCTGGCAGATGTTTACGCCCCGCAATCAGGACGATGGCATTGTAGTGCCTCTGGGGGAAATGGCCGGAAGAAATTACGACCGCATGGGCTTTGAAGGGGGAGAAATCCGCTATGTACCTTCCGGTGGATGGCTGGTGGGTACAGCCAATGGGGAACTTCGCCTTCTATCCAAAGAGGGCGGGGAGAAATGGAGCCATCCCATAGGAAGCGGACTCATCCGCTCCCTCTCCCTTTCGCCTGACGGAAAAAGGGTGTATGTGGGAGAAAAAAGCCCCGACGGATACCTCTATGCCATGAACACCTCTTCCGGCGACATTCTCTGGAAATTCAAGGGTTTTGACGTCATCGGCGGCGAACCGGATATTCGGGCGGATCCCCAGACCATTCATATTTCCACCGACCGGGAAGGAAATATATATGCTGTCTTTTATCGCTTCACCATAACCGACAGTGGACAGCGGGGCTACCTGAGCCGGGTGGTTTCCTTCACCCCTTCAGGAGAAGAAAGATGGCGCTTTCCCAAAGACCATGCCATGGACGGCTGGGTGAACTGGGGCGAGATTTCACAAGACGGCAGCTCTTTTGCCTTTGGAACCGCCAATTATGATAAATCCAAAATAGAAAATCTGGAGTATAATAAAAACATATATGTGCTGGATGGCAGGGATGGTACATTGCTTCACAGCCAGGTCATAGACACAGCGCCCCATTTCGGATCGGTGACCATGAGAAACGGGCCGGTGTGGGAAGAAGGGGGGAATTATCTTTCCACCATCACCAGCGACGGCAGGGCCTTCCTCTTCGACAAAGAGGGCCATATCCTCTGGCAGCGCACCCTGGCGGAGCCTAAGGAAATGAATGGCACCTGGTTTTTCGCAGCCGGAAGGGATGCCCTTTTTGTGCCGGAAGGGGTGATCTTCGACACCATCAACACCTTCAGCCGGGATAACTGGCAGATGCCGTCCCCGGTGATCCACCCCTCCAGCAACAGCCTCTTCTTCTTTGATCTTTCCGGTACCTTCCGCTGGAAATACAGGACCGGCGGTGAAATCGAAGCCCTTGATGCAGCAAAGGGAGTGGCAGCGCTGGCGGTGGGAAGGAACGTGAGAAATCACGATTATAAAGCCCACGGCGCCGAAGCGGTGAACCTTGCTGACGGCAGCCGCATCTGCCGCTTCCATACCGCCGGACCCCTGCAGAACATAGCCATCTCCGATGATGGCAGTCTCATGGCAGGCATCGAAGTGCCGGCAGTGACGCCGGAAGGAAGCCTCCTTGGGGCGTACCGGCTTCATATATGGAAGATTGCGGAGCAGTCTTAGAACCGACCTTTTCGGGAGGAGAATGTTTATTCATGCCGCATGACGTAGGCCGCCGATTGGCGGTCAGGACCGCGATGGAGCATCCTATCAGTTCTCTGCCCCGTACACCCTTTCCCGCTTCGCGGGACTTCCCCTCAAGGGGAAACGAGAAAATAGGTGGCACTGGATATTGTGTCACATATGACACAGACAGCCAATCCCGTAACGTTCTTGCGTCCCCTTTAGGGGAAGAGGGCCACGAAGTGGCGAAGGGGTGGACGGTGGTAAGAATGATTATGATACTTAATGTGGACGTGACCGCCGAAGGCGGCATTATAAAACTCATTGCCCCCTCAAGGGGAAACGAGAGATATGAGGGAAAAACAGCGAGTCATATACTTCACGTACCATTTCGGCGTTTTCCCTCTTTGGTGGCTGTTGCCACCACCTTGCCCGGTGGGAAGCATGTCATATGATACTGAAAGGTTAAACCCGTAACGCTGACTTTATAAGTATTGCCGCAGAGCGGCAACCCGCAACCCTCGGCCCAAAGGGCCGTCAAACTTAAGAACCTTAAGAACCTTCGGGGCGAAACCCCGTCAACCCTCACGCCGCAGGCGTGTCCAAGGGCGCAGCCGGATAGGGGGAGGCGAACGCAGCGAGCCAGTCAGCAGAATGCTTATCATGCCCTATGACACAGAAAGGTAAATCCCGTAACGCTGACTTTATAAGCATTGCCCGACAGGGCAATCCACAACCCTCGGCCTGAAAGGCCGTCAAACTTAAGAACCCTTGGGCCAAAGGCCCATCCATCCTAAGAACCTTTCCCCTATCCTATAAAGGAGATACTATGATTACACGTTTTATGAAATACTACAAACCCTATATGAAAATCCTGGTGTGGGTCATTATCGGTACCTTTGCCATGGCGGGACTGGACCTGATTTTCCCGATTGTGGTAAGGAATCTGATTAACCAGGTGCTGCCGGATAAGGATATGCACCGTCTCCTTTTGGGCTCGGCAGTGCTTCTGGTGCTCTACATTATCAATTTCATCATCCAGTTCCTGGTGCAGTACTACGGTCATGTGATGAGCGCCTCCATTGAGCACGATATGCGGCGGGATCTTTTTTCCCATATTGAAAAGCTGTCTTTCCATTATTTCGACAATGAAAAGACAGGGCAGCTCTTATCCCGCATTACCAGCGATATTACGGAAATCAGCGAGCTCTCTTTCCGTGGGCCCAACGATCTTCTTCTCTGCGGTGTTATCATGGCTGGCACGCTGGTGGTGATGCTGGTGATGAACTGGAAGCTGGCCCTTTTGATCGGCGCCCTTCTGGTGGCCAAGGCTGTGCACACTGTGAAAATCAACAGGCAGATGAAGGGAGCTTTCCGGAAGAATCGCCGCATGGCGGGGGAAGTGGCGGCCCGGGCGGAGGAAAGTCTTTCCGGCATCCGCCTGGTGAAGGCTTTTGCCCGGGAGGCCTTCGAGCTTTCCCGGTTTGAAGAAAAATCCCTGGAGCTTAGAAATACGAAATTTGCTTCCTACCGTCTGGTGGGCTATTTCTCTGGAAGCATTAATTTCTTCACCAACTTCATTAATGTTGTCGTTATCCTGGCCGGCGGCTGGATGATTACAAATGGGGAACTTCAGCTTTCTGATTTCGTAGCTTTCCTTCTGTATGTGAATATCTTCATGCGTCCCGTGTTCCGACTGACTATTCTGGCGGAGGTGTACCAGCGGGGCATGGCAGGGTTCCACCGCTTCGAGGAAATCATGCATACGGCGCCCTCTATTACAGACCCGCCCCATCCCTTGGCCCTGACCCATGTGAAGGGGGATATCGATTTCCATGACCTGTCCTTCGGCTATGAACCGGACCGGCTCATTCTTCACCATCTGAACTTTGCCATTCCTGCAGGAAAGACGGTGGCCTTTGTGGGAGAAACAGGGGCCGGCAAAAGCACACTGGTGAGCCTGCTCCTTCGCTTCTATGAACCTACGGAGGGGACCATTACCCTGGATGGGCATAACCTCAATGAATTTGCCCAGCAGGACCTTCGCCGCAAAATTGGTATTGTCCAGCAGGATGTATTCCTCTTCGGCGATACCATTGCTGAAAACATTGCCTATGGCAGGGAAGGGGCCTCCATGGATGAAATCCGGCAGGCTGCGAAACTGGCGGCGGCTGATGAATTTATCGAATCCCTGCCCAACGGCTATGACACCAAAGTAGGGGAAAGGGGCGTCAAACTCTCAGGCGGTCAGAAACAGCGCATCGCCATTGCCCGGGTGTTCCTCAAGAATCCTCCGGTAGTTATCTTCGACGAAGCTACCTCCGCTCTGGATACCCAGACAGAAAAAATGGTACAGGCCACCCTGGACGACCTGGCCAGAAACAGAACCACCATCATCATAGCCCACCGTCTCTCCACTGTGAGAAATGCGGACTGCATCTATGTCCTCGACCACGGACGCCTTCTGGAATCCGGAAATCACGAGGAATTAATTCGCAAAAAGGGTAAGTATTACGAGCTGTATGAAGCCCAGAAGAAAAAGAAAACCAGTGAAACAGAGGAATGAAGACGATAGGGGCTCTTCCATTGTCACCTTTGGGACGTTGAAAAGGTTCGCAGGTCCCCAGCTGCCTTTAGGCTGCTGAGGATTGACGAAAAGGCGCTTCTTAACTGATAGAAGGCGCCTTTTCATATACCATTCCTGTCCAGTTCGCTAGTGCATCCACTGCTGTCACTGACTCACTGGATTTTCAGGTCGC
>ERZ791612.19-NODE-19-length-127163-cov-5.763343_pt1 | contig 127163 bp, 126 predicted proteins | sample MGYA00509963_ERZ791612 | MGnify/ENA primary metagenome ERZ791612 (study PRJEB30046, sample SAMN00791906) | human gut metagenome | study: EMG produced TPA metagenomics assembly of the A metagenome-wide association study of gut microbiota in type 2... | reverse complement strand
AAACAGTAACTTTTTATTCAATATGAGAATTCCCCGTTCTGCCAGATGGATCCCTGGCAAAACGGGGAACTTTTTATCTTAAAAGCGAAATCCCTGCCTTATAATAAGCATCCTCGCGGAGCATTTTTTGTATAATAGGACGCAATTTCCTATTATACAAAAAAGTGCCACAGAACTTCTGGATTTCCCTTACCATTCTGTGGCACTTTCTAATTCAAATTATACAACCCTCAAACTGTCATTAACCTTTTAGTACTTAATTTACGCCTTCTCAATTCGGATCACGGATTTTTCTCCCCTTGATACCATGCCCTTCTTCAGAAGTGTAATCTTCTCTCCGCTTGTGAAAATCACCGGAGATACGGTCTTCTTACCTGCACTCTTCACATAGTCGAGATCTACTTTTACAAGAACATCTCCACTCTTTACACGGTCGCCCTGCTTTACAGAAACCTCAAATCCTTTTCCGTTCAGCTCTACTGTGTCGATTCCAAGATGAATCAGAATCTCAGAACCATCATCAGAACGAAGTCCAACGGCATGTCCGGTCGGGAATACTACTTCTACAATTCCGTCTACCGGAGACTGAACAACGCCCTCTGTCGGCTCAATTGCAAATCCATCACCCATCATCTTCTGAGAGAATGCCGGGTCCGGAACCTGCTCCATCGGAATCACATTTCCTGTGATCGGTGCAGAAAACTCTGCCTGCTTCGGTGCAGATTTTGTCTCTTTCTTCAATGCCTCACGCACATTTGCAGCGATTTCCTCAACCTTCGGTCCGTAAATAACCTGAATGTGAACATCGCTTGAGTGAACGAAGCCCATTGCACCAGTTTTCTTCAGTCTCGGCTCATCGACTGCGGACATATCCTTTACGTCTACTCTCAGTCTGGTCAGGCAGTTGTTAACTACCTTGATGTTGTCCTTGCCACCAAGACCCTCGATGATCTCAAGTGCCTGTGCAAGCTGTTTGTTGCCAATCGATGCAGTGCCAGCAGTCTCGGTCTCTTCCTCGGAATCCTCATCTGCAACATCGATAGACAGATTCTTCTTGGTCAGATAAGTCTTGAATACCAGGTAGTAAATGATGAAGAAGAACGGTCCTACAATCACGATCCAGTACCAGTGAGAACCCGGCTGGAAAACACCCCAGATGAAGAAATCGATCAGACCACCACCGGTGTTACCAACGATAACCTTGAATGCTGCCATCAGCATGAAGGAAATACCACCCATGATTGCATGGAAGACGAACAGTGCCGGTGCTACGAACATGAAGGAGAACTCCATCGGCTCGGTGATTCCGGATACTACGCTGGCTGCAACGCCTGCGATCATCAGCGCCTTTACGCGTGCCTTCTTCTCTGCCGGTGCGGTGCGATAGATTGCAAGTGCTGCACCCGGAAGACCAAACATCATCATCGGCATCTTGCCCTGTCCAAGGAATACGGTGAACGGCTGAAGCTCAGACAGATCTACCTTATCTACGAACTGAAGGAAAATATTTAAGCATCCCTCAACACCCTGGAACACACCACCGATTGCAGTGGTACGGAAGATACCATTCAGAACGTGATGCAGACCGGTCGGGATCAGCAGACGCTCTAAGAATCCATAACAGAATATTCCTGCCAGACCTGCAGCGGAAATCAGACCGCCGAGTGCATCGATTCCCATGGAAACCGGAGCCCATACAAGCGGAGCAATAAGTCCAACAGCTGTCATAGCCAGAATTACAACGAGTGCCACAAAACGTTTTCCACCGTAGAACGATACAGCTACCGGGAATGTTACTTTGTGATACTTGTTGTGAAGTGCTGCCGTCACGATACCAGTGATCATACCGGCAACTGCACCCATATCCATCGTCTCAACGCCAAGAATCGTGGATATTTTCAGTGCACTGAAATCCATAAAACCAGAATTAATCATACAGGCGGATGCCACCAGGAATGTATAATATCCGATGAAACCCGCAAACGCCGCAATTTCCTTCTCTTCCTTAGCAAGTCCGAATGCAATCGAGATTGCAAACAGAACCGGGATCAGGGTGAATACAATGCCGGATACCTTGTTGATTGTCGTGATGATGAAGTGAAGAATTCCTACCGACAATACCGGTACAGCAGCCTGTACCTGTGCCTTTAACAGTGCAGCACTGAATCCCAGAACAATACCACAAGCCGCCAATGCCGCAATCGGCATCAGCAGGCTTCGGCCAAGGTCTGAGAAGAAGTTCATGACTTTGCTCTTGTTCATACTAAACCTCCCACGCCACAGCTCCCAAACTGTGGCGCCTTTCACATATTTTCTGCTTCCCCTCTGTTGTGTTACATTTGCCTTAATAATTATTTAATATTCTATACGTTGTGTACACAGCCCTCTTTTCTCCCAGATTTCTGTGTCCCTACAGCTTCTTCGGTCTCTTCAATGATGTCTGCTCTGATGCCCCCATGATGTCATATGTTTCTCATATATTTACTCAAAAGAGCAACTTACAAAGCACTTAACAATTACTTTAACTCCGGCCACATTCCCTTGTTTGCCTCAATCAGGGCATCCAGAACCTTTCTAGCCTTCTTTGCATCGCCGACCAGACGGTTCAGGGTGAATGCCTGAAGAGCCTTCTCATAGGAGTGCTCATAGTAAGCATCTACGATCAGCTTTTCGCTGGATACCTGGTTTACAAGAAGACCAAGATAGAACTGCGGGATGTTGCCGACTCTCATCGGGCGCGGTCCGTTGATACCCAGCTCACAAACAACCTCAACCATTGCATCGTCCTGCATGTTTGCGATTGCACCGTTGTTCTCAACGATCAGGATGTGACGGCTGTTCTTGTTGTATGCGATTGCCTCTGCAACCTTGATCATCATCTCTGCATGTGCATCGGAGATAGCGTGGAAACGATCTCCTAACTTACCTTCCTTGATAACTTCTGCACACTCGCTGAAGACTCTCTTCTCACGTCCAGCCATAACCTCATCTGCTCTGGTGAAGTTCGGATTAAGGTGCTGTACCTTGTAATCCGGATACAGATAGTACTGGTCATAGGTGTTCGGCAGGTAATCCGGGAAGTCAGACATGATGGTCTGTACCATTCCATAAGTATCCAGCCAGGACTGATCTCTCTGCTCTGCATCCTGCGGAAGGAAGCCGTTCTTTGCGATCGTCTCACGGATTTTCGGAAGCAGGTCCTCACCGGTATGTGCATCATAGATGTGGGTGAACCAACCATAGTGATTCAGACCGAAGTATACCGGATCAAGATCCTCCCAGTTGCATCCAAGCAGACGGCTGCAGGAACGTACTACGTTCTCCGGCTGATCGCAGATGTTTAAGATTCTCTTATCATCCGGGAACTCTCTGCGCAGTGCCTCTGCTACGATAGCTGCCGGGTTGGAGTAGTTTAAGATCCATGCATCCGGAGCATAGTTACGAATGTCATGAACAGCCTTGATCATGTCTACGCAGGAACGCAGGCCGTAAGCCATTCCACCGGCACCACAGGTCTCCTGTCCGATCATTCCCATGGACAGCGGAATGTGCTCATCTTTTGCACGCATCGGAAGACCGCCAGCTCTCATCTGCATGAATACGAAATCCATTCCCTCGTATGCTTCCTTGATGTCGGTCGTGTAGGAGAAGTCAAGCTCCGGGAAACGCTCTCTGAACAGAATCTCACCATACTTTCCGATCGGCTCCTGACGCTCTGCATCGATATCAAACAGAACCAGTTTCTTTAACGGGAATTCCTCTCTCAGTCTTACGAAGGACTTTAAGAATCCCAGTGTATAAGTGCTTCCTCCACCTACGATACATACATTATAACTCTTCATTGCTACTCCTTTCTCTCTCTTGAGATACCTTCTTCGTTTCTGTTGACATCATCATACTCGTTTCTCAATAAGATGTAAATAGTTTCTGTTTGTTCTGATTCAAGTCTCATATTTTATTATTTATTACTCTTATAGTAATTTTTTTCATTGACAAATAGGATGTTTTTGCCATAAAATAAAAAACAGAAAAGACAGAATTTATGCAAGATTCCCACGTTTTTTAAAAATGCACAAAAGTATCCCGAAAAAGGAGGATTTCATGTTTCCGCTTCAGTTAAACGATCAAATTATTCAGAGTCTGAGCAAAAATGAACTGAAAATTCTTCAGTATGTGTACGGTCACAGTTCAGAGACCTGCGAGATGAGCATCCACGAATTTTCGAGGGTGATTTCCTACTCCCCGGCGACCGTGCTCCGCTTCTGTCGAAAGCTCGGCTTCTCAGGCTTTGCCGAGTTCAAGTACGCACTCCGCACAAATGCATCCAGGCAGCCGGATCAGGAAAGTGTCGATTCCGCGTCCAAGAAACTTCCGACCTCGATCTCCATGGAACGTCAGGTCATGATCTCCGCGATGTTCAACAACATTTCCGGAACCTCCCACCTTATCTCTCAGGATCTCCTCGAGCGCACCTTCGCCTTCTTTGACAGTGATTGTCCAATCTACATCTTTTCGCCCGCCGGAATCACGGAGATCCCATGCGATTACTTTGAGAAACTGCTCTTCTCGATCGGTCGTCAGAATGTCTACCGAACTGCCTCCGCGCGGATGTGCGAGCATCTTCTGTACTCAGTGAACCGAAAAGCCCTGCTGATTCTCGTCAGCACCTCTGGAAATTTTGGTCCGACCGAGCGCCTTGCGCGAATTGCAAGCACAAACAACATTCCGATCCTCGCAATCACTCCGTACTCAAGCAACAGCATCGCCTCCCTTGCTGACATCAACTATCGATTTTTCACTGACCAGAGAGAAAACAACGGTGCAGAGTTCACTTCGCGTCTGCCAATTTTCTACATCATCTGCGCGATCATCAACTGCTATCTCGACTACATAGGTGATCGCGAAACTCAATTTTGCAATTAAGCCAAAGTTATCCACATCTATCCGAATGAGATAACTGCCTCACATTTTGCAGTTCAATTGTGCGAATCATGTATATTTAGGCGCACTTAAATAAGCTACATCCGTTTTGTACAAGTGGTAAGTCCTAGGCTATAAGTGTTTTCAGGCTTCGGATGTATTGGTGTTGATGAATCTTATCAGCAACGAGAACAGTAACAAGTTGGGTGATTCCTGCAAAAAGCAAATCAGCGTGAAGTGTTTTTTCATTCTGGGTTTTACGATTCGCAATGCAGAAACTATCCTTGAAATGATTGATCGATTTTTCTACATTTACACGGATCTTGTAGGTATCTTCCCATTCCTGTGAGCCACGTTCAACTCCTGGATAAGCACGAAGGTTCTTTTCCGGATAAATGTAGATCATTCGCCCGCAGGAAGAAAAGGTACATGGATTGTCACAATGGCATACGCGGCGCTTTGATTTGTCAGCAGGATTGTACTCCCATTTCATCTTAGGACACACAAATTTCATAGTAGGGAGTTTGCTTCGCAGATGGGATTTGCTTCCTTCTCGTTTCATTGGAAGTGACGGATCATGAGGACAGCAGGGAATGCCGTTTTCGTTGACAGTATAGTCAATTCCTTCTATGGAAATCTTGGTTTTCAGAGGGATAAAAGCCTTTTGAAATCCAACTTCATTCAAAAAAGATTTGTAGATTTCAATGGAGTCAAAGGCAGCATCTCCAAAAAAAGTTTTTGGCTGTATAAGCGGATGCTTCTGGAAAAAATCAATCAAAACTGGAAGCAGTGCCTTAGAGTCAGCAAGCGATTTGTCTTCATCAGGAGAATCCGATTTTTTTCCGACAACGATATCTGGATGAGCCTGGATCGATTGTAAGTCCAATAAAAAATCCTGTTTAAACCGTGTGAATTTGGAGCCATCCGGAACAACATCAAAGCCACAGAAATCACGCAGTTCCTGGGAGTACTTCAAAAACACAATCAGAAGCGTGTCCGTTGGGATGGAAAAAATGCGCTGGAGCAGAAGAGCCTTAAGCATCGAAAAAAGTTTGTGCCTGCGAGGTCTTCCGATACTGGCGTGGAAGTGAGAAACAAAAGAAAGAGGAACAATTTCATCAAGGTTAATGGCTTCATCGAGAAGAGAAAGAAACCGATATTTGTCGTTGTCGAATTTATTTTGGCAATCTTCAAAAATTTCTGCCAAAGTGAGCTGTTTATATGTTATCATATAGATATATCTCCTTTAGGTGGATTGGTTGATAGTTTCTCGCAACTCTATTTTACCATAAACCTTGAGGAGATATTTTGTTTTTAATAAGAAAAAAAGCCGTATTTATGCGGCTTTTGGCGTTTCGCAAACGCCTAATCTCGACTACAAACAGAAAGGAGATTCCCATGATTCCGATCTTTGAACAGGCCCACTCACTCTTTCTGACTCCGACCGAGTCCGAGATTCTCGACTGGTTTGAGAATCATTTTCCTCAGTGCCTCTATATGAACCTCGAGGAGATGAGCGATCAGCTCTATACCTCAAGCGCAACGATCGTCCGCTTCTGCCAGAAGCTCGGATTCAAAGGTTTCAATGAGTTTAAATATCAGCTCCGCCAACAGCTCAAGGAACAGAAAAATTCTGCACTCTTCTCCGATAACATCATTGAACACTCTCTTGCGCTCTTTCGTGACAATCTCGAACAGCTCGATCTCGATGCGCTTCAGGAAGTCGCCAATCTTCTGACCAGCGACTGCACAATCTACATCTGCGGTTCCAATCTGAGCTCTCTGATTGCAAGTTACCTGCATGCGGTGCTCTCAAGCCTTGATTACAGCTGTATTCTGATCGAATGGCAACGCCTTCTCGGCAGTCTGATCGGACAAATGAGCCGGGATTCGGTTTTATTGATTGTCAGCGCGCACGGAGATCCCCAGTACTATCAGTCCATCATGGAGACGGCCTTCGAGCGAGGCATCAAAACGATTCTTCTCACCTGTGAACGGGACAGCCCTCTCGTCTCTCTGAGCTCGTTTGCGTTCTTCTCAAACGATCATAATCAGGAGCTCGCCAATGTCGACACAAACCCCAGAATCGGTCTCTTCGCGATTGCGCAGATCCTGATCGAACTTGTGACCCTCAAAAAGAGACACATTTTCTCCACCTCTCATCCGACAGAAGAACCATCCATTTTCCCGAATGAGAAAGATTGATTTTTCTGCCCAAACTAAAAAAGCGGATACAAAACAGATTTTTAAAACCTGCTCTGTATCCACTCTCTCATTTTTGAATCCTTGTTCCGCGATCTTCTAACGCACTTAAAACACTATTTGAGCATACCCGGCTTCGGGAAGTATCGGAACAATACTTTTGCAATAATCTTTTCCCGCTTCACATAGGTATTCTGCCATCTGCGCGCATCCAGCGAATTGAAATAGGCTTATTTTTTTGTCAAATTTTCATTTTTATTATATAGTAATATTTAGTGATATACAGTATAATAGTGACAGAGGTGACTATTGTGCGTATAACAACATCAAAATCAAAAAATTCCGAGTCCTTTTACATTACTCAGTCCTATACAAATGCTAATGGGAAAAGTACTTCCAAAACCATCCGAAAATTAGGTACATTAGCTGAATTATCAGCGCAGCTCCACACGGATCGTGACGGAGTTGTTGAATGGGCAAATGAACAGGCTCGTCTTGAAACACTGAAATATAAAAGTGAAAAAGAGGATGCTACTGTTATGATCCCATTTCATTCCAACAGACTCATGGACTATAATAAGCAGAAACTTTTTTCTGGCGGATATCTTTTTCTTCAGTCTATTTACTATGGCCTTAAGCTTGATTCTGTCTGCAGAAAAATCAAAAGTCGACATAAATTCGAGTATGATCTTAATGCGATTTTATCTGATTTAATTTATACAAGGGTTCTGGAACCTTCCAGCAAAAGTTCTTCCTTCCGGGCAGCAAAACAGTTCCTTGAGACTCCAACTTATGAACTTCATGATGTTTACTGAGCTCTTTCTGTTCTTGCTTCTGAAATAGATTTTATTCAATCAGAAGTTTATAAAAACAGTTTTTTCCTCGGTGACAGAATGGATCGAATCCTTTACTATGATTGCACAAAAACTACTACTTTGAAATCGAACAGGAAGATGGAGATAAAAAATACGGAAAAAGCAAAGAGCACCGTCCGAATCCCATTATTCAAATGGGACTCTTTACAGATGGTGACGGAATACCTTTGGCTTTCTCACTCTTTCCTGAAAACCAAAATGAACAGAAATCCTTAAAACCTTTAGAAACAAAGATTCTCCAACAATTCGGCTGTGATAAGTTTATCTATTGCAGTGACGCCGGACTTGCTTCTGAGGATAACCGTGTTCTTAATTACATGGGACAGAGGGCATTTATTGTCACTCAGTCCATCAAAAAGCTGCCTGATGAAGACCGGGCATGGGCTTTAAAGAAAACTGTCTTCAAACGTCTCTCAGATGATAAACCTGTTGACCTCACAAAACTGACAGATGATGACAAGAACCATCTTTATTATAAAGACGAACCATTTACAACAAAAAAACTGGATCAAAGATTAATCATAACCTACTCCCCTAAATATGCTGCTTACCAGAAAACCATCCGTGCGGAGCAGATCTGTCGGGCAGAAAAAATGGTTGCAAATGGTTCTCTAAAAAAACAGCGTAAAAATCCAAATGATCCTGCAAGATTTGTAAATAAGGTAGCTGTAACCAACGAAGGAGAAAAAGCTAAGATCCACTATTATCTCGATACGGATAAGATTGCAGAAGAAGAAATGTATGACGGTCTTTATGCGGTATGTACCGATCTGCTTAATGATGACGTTGCAGATATCTTAAAAGTCAGTGAAGGAAGATGGCAGATTGAAGACTGTTTCAGAACTATGAAAACAGACTTTGAAGCCAGACCCATTTACTTAAACCGTGAAGACCGGATTAAAGCTCACTTCCTTACCTGCTTTCTTGCTCTGTTACATTTTCGGTTATTAAACCGCTCTCTGAAAGGAACTTATACTACAGAACAATTACTTCACACTTTAAAAGATATAAAATTTGCAGATGTAGAAGAACAGGGCTTCATGCCTGTATATGAACGTCAGGAAATCACTGACGATCTCCATGAAACCTGCGGATTCAGAACGGACTATCAATTCATAACAAAATGGAAAATGAAAGGAATTCAGAAAAAAAGTAAGCGGAGATAAAACATTACTATATTTCGTGTATGCAGATAAAAGTGCCACACCCCTTGTATTTACAGGGATTGTGGCACTTTTTTAACTAATCAACTGTCAAAGATGAGATAGTATAGCAAAAATATACGGACTTGAAAAGTGTTTTCCGCAACTTTTTCCGTTTTTGTATTTTATCATTTTATATTTTTGCATTTATGTTGCAGATTCTCCACCAGTTACCCGCCTGATATGAATCGCAAGAAATCCGGTTTCTTCTTTCGCAAACGTCATGCGCAGCTCCTGTTCCAGTTTTTTCAAAATCTGCTCAGCCAGCGCGTATTCGAATGGGAACTGCGCTTTTGCGTATGCTTCCAGATCAAGATCCGTGCGTTCTCCCTTTCTGGCCCGGGCCAGCATATAGCGGACATGACTCATCAGCCGGTTGTAACCGAGAGAGCCATAAGGAAGCTTCTTTCCGGCTCCTTCCTCGATCATGGTCATGCAGACACCTACCAGACGGGCTGTTTCCAGGGAATCCGCCAGATTCTCCTGCGCCAGTCCTGCGTGGATATGCAGGGCAATGAAACCGGCTTCATCCTCTCCAAGGATGGTTCCCGTCATTTTTTTTAAGATTTCGCATCCTTTTCTGGCCGCTTCATACTCATCTCCAAATAAAGCTGCAATATCATGCTGAAACGGATTGGGAATTTCTTTCTTCTCTCTGGCCCGTGCTACTGCCATAGCAATGTGATCTGCCATTGGGATCAGAATATCATGCTGCAGTGGTCCCATCGCCGCTTCTGCCATCTCTATGATTTTTCCGGCTGCTTCGATATAAATCGGATCAATGCCGTTTACACGGATCAGCGCCGGCGTTTTTTCGCTCACAAGTTCATAACGGCGGCCTTTCGGAAGTTCTGTCATTCGCTCTCCCATACGATGTCCGAAGCCGACCCCGTTTCCCAGAAGAATCTGCTCTTGACCGTTGGCATCATCCAGCACCAGAATTCCGTTATTGTTCAATACTTTGATTACCCGATACATAAAAAATACCTCCTGCATCTTATGCCTGTCCTGTTATTATACACGACAACCTTAGGATGCAGAAAGTACTTTTTGTTTCGTATGATAAATACTCCCTAAGTTTTTATCTTATTTTTATCTTACTTTCTTATCTGACCAATCAGCTCTAGCCGTTTCACTTGCTTTTCTCCTTCTAAGCTTAAGCTTTCTCCCTCTGTCAGTCCTGTAAAAATAACGATGCAGGCATCGCTCACTGCGTGTTCCCGGATATAGGCCGGGTCAAATTCCATGAGCTTTTCGCCTTTCTTAATTTTCTGTCCATCACTTACAAATACCGTGAAGCCTTCCCCATTCAGTTTCACAGTATCTACACCGATATGGAGCAGATATTCCGTCCCATCCGCCGCCTTCAGGCCAATCGCATGTTTGCTCGGAAATACAAACATGACTTCACCATCTTCCGGTGCCTCAACGATTCCATCTTCCGGCATAACCAGGTAGCCGTCTCCCATGGCTTTGCTGGCAAATGCCTCGTCCGGTGCCTCCGTGATTGGCTTTAATACGCCCTGGAACGGAGAGTAAAGTTTGTGGATGTTTTCTGCGATGTTCTTGCTCTCTGCCAGATTCACAGATGCTTCGGTTTCCGCAGTCACTTTGGTGCCCATATTCTCTGCACTATCTGTAGCTTCTGCGGTATCCTCCTCATGTTCCTCTGCCAGATAAGCTTCCAGCTCGGATTTGATCACAGTCACCTGCGGTCCGTAAATAATCTGGATTCCCTGCCCTTTTACGATCACGCCTACCGCGCCAGTCGACTTTAAAAGCTTTTCATCAACCAGCGACGAGTCTGCGATAGAGCAGCGGAGTCGTGTCGCGCAGCAGTCCACGGAAGTGATATTGTTTCTTCCTCCCATACCCATTGCAATGGCTGCACTCCGGCTGTCTTTACTGTTTTCTGCCTGACTGCAGCTTTCTCCCTCTTTCGCTTCAGTCCTGCGGGCATTCACATCAGCCTTCGTGTAGAGCTTCGTCTCCTCGTCATCATCCTCACGTCCCGGTGTTTTCAAATCAAATTTTTTAATCAGAAAACTGAACAAAACGTAATACAGAAGGAAATACACAACTCCTGCCGGAATGATGCGAAGCCAGCTGGTTTTCGCATTGCCCTGCAGCACACCGAAAATCACCAGATCCAGAAGACCACCGGAAAATGTAAGACCCACTGCAATGTTCAAAATATGCGCAACCATATAGGCACTTCCGGCCAGGATCACCTGAACCGCAAACAGCATTGGTGCTACAAACAGGAAAGAGAACTCAATTGGCTCTGTAATTCCGGTAAACATGCAGGCCAGCGCCGCACTTAAAAGCAGACCTCCTGCTGCCTTTTTCTTTTCCGGTTTCGCGCACCGGTACATGGCCAGCGCCGCTCCCGGAAGTCCAAAAATCATAAAAATAAACTCACCGGAAAAATACCGGGTAGCATCCGCGCTGAAATGCGTCACATCTGACGAAGCCAGCTGCGCACAGAAAATGTTCTGGCCGCCCTGAATCAGATTTCCATCCACCATCATGGTGCCACCTACCGCAGTCTGCCAGAAAGGCATATAGAACACATGATGCAGGCCGAACGGGATCAGCGCACGCTTAATGATACCAAAAATCAGGGTTCCGAAATAACCGGTTCCTGTAACCAGACCGCCCAGCGCGAAAATGCCATTCTGGACAGCCGGCCAGATAAAGTACATCAGAATACCGATACCAACATAAGTAACGGTAGAAATAATCGGTACAAAACGGGAGCCGCCAAAAAATGACAGTGCGTTTGGCAGTTCAATCTTATAAAACCGGTTGTGGAGTGCTGCCACACCAAGTCCCACAAGAATACCGCCAAATACACCCATCTGCAGGGTCTGAATACCGCAGACACTGACAATGGTTCCCTCAAGCACATCCGAGGCAATTGTTCCGTCCGCTAAAACTTTTCCTGCTAATAAAAGCACTGCGTTGATTGATGCATGCATCACAAAAAAAGAAATCATAGCCGAAAGTGCCGCAACCTCTTTTTCCGCCTTCGCCATGCCAATGGCAACACCCACCGCAAAGATGATCGGCAGATTATCAAAAATGACGTTTCCTGCCTTGCTCATGATCATAAGCAGTGCATGCAGGACGGTTCCATTACCAAAAATCCCCTGTAAGCCATAGGTTGCAATGGTAGTCTCATTAGTGAAGGAACTTCCAATCCCCAGCAGGAGGCCAGCAACCGGAAGCACCGCAATCGGAAGCATGAAGCTGCGTCCTACTCGCTGAAGCACCCCAAAAATCTTGTCTTTCATGTTCTTTCTCCTTTTTTTCTGAGTATTCAGGTGTGTCTTTCTGACAGTTTTCACATCTCCCGAAAATTCTTCCTGCAAACGCGCAAACGTCTTTCCATTTTACGTATTTCACCTGTGCAGAAAAGAAACCTGCTCCTATCAGCATACCCAAAACAATCCGTTTCAGTTGCTTCTGGGAAGTGTAGTTTTATTTGGAAAATGAAAAAGGCATCAACCAAAAGGACATCTCTTCGATGCCCTTTCGGTTAATGCCTGCTTTACCAGTAACACGCCCAAATCTCAATTGTGTTATTAGTATAGTATGGAATGACAGATCTGTCAACTATTTATGACGCGGAAATTTGACACATTGAAATGCAAAAAAGTACCGAAAAGCCTTGAAATAGGCTTATTTTTTGTCAACTTTTTATTTTTATTATATAGTTATATTTGGTGATATATAGTACAATGAATGTTGCAGATACAGTTACAGTTCCTGGCTTAACTGTAACCAACTATAATCCCACAGAGGTGTGTCATGAACCATTCAAACAACCATGTTACAGAACTGTTCAAAGAAACTATGGTCCTTACAGCAGCTATGGCCATCGTAGCCGGAGCTGTGTACTTCTTTCTTTTACCAAGCCATGCTTCCGTAAGCAGTATCTCCGGTCTTGGTATTATCTTATCTAACTTTGTTCCTCTGCCCCTTTCAGCCATCACCATGATCTTAAATGTACTTTTACTGATCATCGGATTTTTCACCTGCGGAAAAGAATTCGGGGCTAAAACCGTATACACCAGTATTGTACTTCCCCTTTTTCTGGCCCTTTTTGAAAGGATCTTCCCGAACATCGGCTCCTTAACTGACAGTCAGGAACTGGATGTTTTATGCTATATTTTAACCGTCAGTATCGGTTTAAGCATCCTGTTTAACCGCAATGCTTCTTCCGGTGGTCTGGATATCGTTGCCAAGATCATGAACAAATATCTCCATATGGATCTTGGGAAAGCTATGTCCTTATCCGGCATGTGTGTCGCCCTTTCAGCAGCTTTGGTGTATGATAAGAAAACTGTTGTTTTAAGTGTACTGGGAACCTATTTTAACGGCATCATCCTGGACCATTTTATCTTTAACCACAATGTAAAACGGCGGGTCTGCATTATCACTAAAAAAGAGGAAGAGCTGCGGCATTTTATCATCAATGACCTGCACAGCGGCGCTACCATCTATGAATCCATCGGTGCCTACAATCTGGAAAAACGCAATGAGATCATTACCATCGTAGATAAGTCAGAATACCAGAAACTGATGAATTATATCAACCGTGAAGACCCCCATGCTTTTATCACAGTGTATACAGTGTCTGATATCCGATATCAGCCTAAAAAATAATGTCCATAAAAATGTTATTATAATCCAATTTACGTCCTAAAAAATGTATTACATCTATAAAATTATATCCTAAAAAATCTTCTCACAAAATCAAGCACAGAAAGATTCTGAGAAAAGATTTAATATAATTTTTGATATAATTCAGTGGATTTTAGTTGCCGTACATCTGGATGTTTCTACCTACCGATAATAGCACATTCCACTACACTTTCCAGCCGGACCGAATATTTCCCTTTTCATCTGTGAAATATATCTGCGTTCTGCCTTTGGTCCGGCTGGGATATTTCCAGTTTTTTCCATATCCAAGACATCTTTTAATATTTCCAATGCCTTTCGCAGATTTTTGATATCACGTTCCATATAGTCTGTGTAGTTGCCTCTTCCCACCAGTTTTAAATGAGTAACACCAGCTTTTTCCAACTGGTATAAAGCGCAGAGGCCACAGCCAGTCTGTCCACAAAGATAGCCGTCATCTTCTGGTTCGTCCACATTTTCATCCACACTTTCTGCTGATACACCTTCTCTGATCCGTCCCAGTTCATAGGGTACCAGACAAAGATGACACATTTCATCGCAGTGAAGGGAATTGCAGAATGCACCGGTAAACTGGCACATTTCGTTTAGTGTGAAGGCTTCAAATTCTGTGAGGTTTCCTGCTTTGTTGATAATAGAATTCATATCTTCTATGCTGTTTTTCCTGTGAAAGATCAGGCGTTTTAAGTTCTGCTTCTCAAAGTATTTTATCATTCCGCTGTTGACCTCTGCAGTCTCTCCGCTCAAGTGGATCTCACAATTGATTCTACTCTGTCGCAGATATAAAAGCAGCGCCGGATCAGCGACGATAAAGCTATTAAATCCAATGGACATACACCGTATAATAATATTAACAATTTCCGGGTATTGTTCTGGGATGTAGTATAAGGAGTTAAAGGTGAGATGCACTGGCTTTTTATATTTTCTGATCATAGCAACCAGTATTTCCAGTTCGCTAAATGCACCTAACTGTACATTGGAGCAAAGTACTTCCCGGCGGTTAAGCGGCAGAAGCGCCCCGTATTTTTTTGTCCATGAATAAGGCACATAGCCGCAGAAAAACTCGTCTGCTCCTGCTTCCACATAGGGGATATATTCATCAACGGAACCAAGTCCGGCTACAATCTTCATCTGTACTCTTCCCTCCTTTCCCCACATATGTCCTCTCAGAGTCTTTCCTGCACCTGCCTTTGTGGCTGATTTCCCGCCAGCCGCACCCGACAAAAAATCTTCTCACAAAATCAGGCACAGAAAGATTCCGGGAGAACATACATCTTACAGAAGATTTACCACCAGGCGGTCTGTCCCTGCTGTTTTCCATTTTTGAACCATTTCTTTTATTCCTGTTTTCATTCCAACTTCATTTTCTATTCCAGATTCAAAACTAGGATCATTCTCAAAAATGCGGCCGTCCAACGCAAATAAGGAGTTGTATCTACCCACCATTTTCAAATGATCTGGATACAAAAATGCATAGTCTTTACAAAATCCCGGACACTGTTTTACCAGCTTCTGCTTTCCCCGCTCTCCTGTGGTACATTTTGCATACAACGTACAATACTGGGATGTATTGGTCTGGTAAAAAGGAAGGTGCAGACTGTTCTTTCCAACAGGAAATGCCATATCATAGCCACAGCTTTCCCATTCGAATCTGGCAATGCCGTATTCTTTTTCCAGATACTCTCTGTAAAAACCGGCATTTAAACTGTTTTCTTCAAGGAATTTACCGCTGGCCTCTGCTCCTTTTTGTGTCATAGTTTCCAGCTTATAGTGCAGTCTTGGATCTTTCCGCCGCTTGTTTAATAAAATGCCAAGTACCGGAATCAGTAAAGACTTCTCTTTTATCATTTCTGCCATAGCCCAGTCATTGACCTGTATTTCCAAAATACTCTCATTTTTCTCACACCAGGCTTCCAACCGGTTCAGCAAAATTTTCATTCTCTCCAGCATAAATTCCCTGATATAAGAAAAAGTCAGCGTTACCTGCAAACCATCTTTTCTGGCTTTTTCAAGAAGCAGAAACAACTGGTCTTCCTTTGGAAAAAGCAGATGACAGAAAGCATTTCCAATATAAAGTCTTTGCGGCCGGATATAAGAAAACCAGTGCCCGGACAGATGATTCCGCTTCCAGTAGTTATCTATAAAAACTTTAAGATCTGTCGCCAGATACTCCTCATAAAGCCAGGTGGTGTCCAGCTCCACAGCCCATTCAAACTGCTCCAATGCACTCCCGGTCTCTGGCATTACCTCCGACCTGTTCTGTGACTTCTCCTCTGTCTCCCTTTCCCGGCCTGTTTCTTTCCTGCAATATTCCTGATTTTCACAGCCAAACCACCGCTTCTTCTGCTCTTCAAAGCTCTCAGCCGTCACTGCATCCCTATTTTCCGGATAAGCTGTCATGGCACTGATCAGTTCATTCTCATCCCCGGTCAATCTTAAACGGATATAACGGTCATACCACAGAAGCAGTGCCTGAACTTGTTTCCGATATTCCCTATATGCCTTATATTCTTTGTGTCCTTCGTATTCCTTGCTTTTCCCATTTTCTGTTTCATCTGCATCAAAATCATCCATATTATCCAGATATAGGGTATACTCATAGTAAAATTCATATTTTCCACTGCATTCCAGTGTATAAGAATGTAGCTCTACCTGCTCATACTCCAGCTTCGGATAATGATAAAAGCAGACTCGAAATAATTCCGGGTCTGCTATTTTTTCTGCTGTGCGGAAAGTAAAGCCGTTTTCCGCAAGCTCTATTATACGAATTTCTTTTTCACCGGCAAAACCGGCAACAAGGCCAAATGGCAGCATGGACACGCCCTGTATTTTTCCATGCTTTTGTTTCAATCCATGATACATAATGTTATTCCTTTTTGTCCGGTTATCACTTTTGGTCTATTATATAACACTTCATCAAAAAAAGTCCAGACAGAAACTTTATTTACAGATACTGTTGATCCAGGAAATCAGCTCTCCCTCATAATCAGCATCTCCATGTGGCTGTGCCCACACTAATGCGTAATCTACATCTGAATCCGTCTTATCCTCCAGAGCAAGAGCCAGAACTGCCGCTACAGACAATGATGTATTTCCGTCCTCTGTTCCTACCCGTATACGGATATGGTCTGCTGTATCAGCCTTTTTATCCGTTCCAATATAATTCATGGGATTTAACAGTTTCCTGCTTTCTTCCACTTTCTTATCACCGGAAACACTGCCATAAGCTTCCATATATGTTTCATACTCATCCGGGAACTGGGCCTTTAAATTTTCCAGTATATCTGCAATATAAGGATCGAAATGCTTATACCGGTTAGCTTCATCTCCAAATTCCATATTTTCCGCAGAATTATCGGTCATTTCCAAATTATCAAAGGCCATGACCTTCTTCATTCTTGGATTGGAAGTAGAAAGATACATATCGTAATCAGAGATCTCAGCTGTCTTTCCATCCCACTTCAGATAACCAGTAAGATCTGTTCCAGCCACTTCCGTTCCCCTTCCTTTCGGACCTTTACCAGAAGTTGTATAATTTCCTTTCAGATAATCATCCAGAGAATAGGAAACAGATAAACTGCCGTCTTCCAGCCTTGTAAGGTACGTAGTAGCTGCATCTTCTGTCTTTTTTACCATGTAATCATAAAAACTGCCGCTCTTTCCATCATCACTTAAAGTCAACGGTTCTCCTGTTTTTGGATCTTTCAGTCCAAGGCCGTTGATATAAGCTGCATAAGCTGAGGACATCTCCTTTGATAACGCCTGTTCAAACGCAGTGGCTGTACCAGTTTCCCCTGTCATATCATTGCTGTAATCAGGAAGATCTGCATACATCCACTCATAAGCCAGATCTGCATGATCCAGGTCTGTGATCGGGCAGTAGACCTGTGCTGCATACACATCATCCGTAGAATCCATGACTGCACCGATCTCTTCCAGATAAACTTTGTAATCTTCACTGTTTCCTGTAGTTCCTAAAAGAGCACTCATTGCTCCCCCTGCACTGGTTCCAATGGAAATGATCTTATTGGCATCACCTGCCATTACCTTATCATTTATCTTTAAAAAGCGCACACCTGCCTTTAAGTCAACCAGACCTGCCGGGGATTTTCCAATATAGCTTCCGTCCTCTGACTGTGTCTCCTTGCCTCTGCTGGCAGGTGATACAAATACATATCCCTGCTCCAGATATTCTTTTGTTTTATCAGAGATCTTTGAAGCATCTGCCTCTGCATATCCGCCAACACCATTTTTGTAGATAATAGGTGCGCTCTGGGCTGTGTAACCGTTTATCTCACCCGTCTCATTGATGGTTCCGTCTGCATTCATATATGCCGCAGGAACATAAATATTCATGCATTCCTTTACCGGGTCAACGGGATTTTCGCAGTAGACCACGTATTCCAGACTGTAACAGTCATAGTCCTCATTGTAAACCCATTTATTTTTATAATCAGCCAGATCCATGCTTCCTGTAAGAAGCTCAGAAATGTCTGGGGTCTGTGCCATTCCCATTCCTTCATAAAATGGCTTATTCCCTTTGTCACCTTTCTGACCTTTGGGGGGCATTTCCGGTACTGCTTCCTGTGCCTTTTCTGTTGTTTCTGCCTGTGTCTTGGTCTGTACAGGTGCCTGGCTGCTGCTGCATCCAGTTGCTGCCACAGCTGCTAAAATCGCTGTCAATATCAGTTCTTTTTTCATCGCTTTACTCTCCTTTGCCGCAACTAATCATAGAGAATAAATGTGACAAAACTGTGGTCAAATTGTGTTTTCTATTCGATTTTACATTACCAGTCTTTCACAGAACCATCAAAGGCTCTGCGGGCTGCATTGCTGCCACGTTCATTAGCCGGATACAGATCTTCTGCATCATCTGCCAGTTCCACGCCAATACCAGGTGCCTCCGGGATCAGCATACAGCCGTTCTCAAAGCGGAGTGGTTCTTTTACCATCTTGTCTTCTGCACCATTTAAGCAGAAACCAGGCAGTTCCTGGATACCAAGGTTTGAAATGGACGCGCAGATCTGCAGGCAAGCTGCTGTGGACACCGGTCCTAGTGGATTATGAGGAATCACAAGGACATCATGTGCTTCTGCCAGTGCGCAGATTTTTTTGCTGGCAGTGATACCGCCTACTGCACACACATCCGGACGGACATACTGGCAGGCGTGGCGTGACATCAGCACCTCAAACTCGCGCAGGTCGATAAAACGCTCTCCTGTAGCAATAGGAACACCCACCTTGGATGCTACTTCTGCCATGGTATCTACATTATCCGGTGGAACCGGATCCTCCAATATCATAGGTCGGTAAGGCTCTACTCCACGGCCAAACGCAACCGCTTCCGGCAGTGTCATGCCCCGATGCACTTCCAGCACAAAATCAAAATCATTTCCAACAGCTTCACGGCATACCCGTACCTTTTCCACTTCACGTTCAATGCGGCTGGAATAAAATTCCCCTTTTCCATCTGGTGCGCTGACCGGACCGTTGCAGAAGATCTTTGCAGCTGTAAAGCCCATTTCCTGCAACTGCTGATACTGCTTTGCAAGCTCATTGTTATCTTCTGTGAGATGCATAACAGATGCATATACACGCACTTTTTCGCGGGTCTTTCCGCCTAAAAGCTCATAAACCGGAACTCCAAGTGCCTTACCCTTAATATCCCACAGAGCAATATCAATAGCAGAAATAGCACTCATGATCACTGAACCGCGGAAATACACGGAACGCAGGAAATTCTGATTAAAATCCTCAATGCGGAATGGATCTTTTCCGATCAGGTAATCTGCAAACTTTTCAATAGCTGCTGCTGTGGCCTGTAAATATCCCCAGTTGCCAGCCTCGCCAAGACCTGTGATCCCAGCATCAGTATATATCTGTACAAACAGATAATGCTTTGCAAAACGCAGCTTCACATTTGTAATCTTCATTGTCTTACTCCTCATATAATATCTTTTCTTCTGACATTTGTTCTATCTTAAATGCTCCTGAAAAAATTTGTACTGACGATCCAGTGCCCGTTCCCAGCCTGATGTCCGATTTGTAGTAAATCCATGCATAGCTTCGATAATTCGCTGCATAGTCACACAGACCCCTGCTTTTGCCAGACGCATTCCAAATGCTTCTGTCTCATCTCTAAGGCTGTCTTCCCCTGCTGATATAATCAGACAATCCGGAAATACAGCCAATGCCTCATCTTTGGCAAATGCAGGTGAACAAAGTGGATCCGATGCATCAGCATCTCCTACATAAAAATCAGTATACTTTTTTTCTGTTTGTGCACGCTTCACCCAAAACGGATCTTTTTTCAGTTCTTCTGACAGCCTTTTTACTGGGTCAACAGTATTATCTGTGGGAAAATATTCCATCAACGCACAGCAGGGATTCAGTTCTTTCGTCTCCGCATTTTTGATCAAAACTGATGCCACCAGATTACCACCAGCACTGTGTCCGGCAAGAATAATCTTTTCCTTATCAATTCTAAGCTCTGCTGCATGTTCAAATACATAACTTACAATTTCATAAGCTTCTTCCGCTGCAAAAGGAAATGGTGCTTCCGGTGCAAGGCTGTAATCAACATCCCAGACCATACAATTCAGCTGCTCCATAACCCAGCAACAATATCTGCGATCCCGGTCTGTACGTCCTTTCAAAAATCCGCCGCCATGAAAATTTAAAAGCAGTGCAGCCTGCTCTGGTAAATTATCCGGACGTTCTTCGAAAACATGCACAGTTTTTCCATTTTTTGTATGGACCCAGAGCTCCTGTTCTTTTCCCGGCAGTGCAGCAAGTTCTTCCGGACTTACCGGACCAAATCGGTCCCGACTGCGTACTATATCTGCAATTGCAATTTTCTCTTCCCGCGTCATAACAATGTTCTCCCTTCTTTAAAATGCAGGAAATACAGTCATGGTATAAAAGATGTAAATAAATGGCAGGAATAACGTGATCAATGCACCGCTCTTAAAAATTGCCCGTAAATCATAACCGCCATCAGCCATACACATTGGTACAGCCGGAGTTGCCATAGGTGTTAAAAATGCAGTCAGAGAACCTGCATTAACTAACAGTACCAGTCCAGTCGGATTTGCTCCCAATGCAGAACAGGTCAGAAGACAGATTGGAACAAATACTGCAGATACGGAACGGTTCAGCATAAACTGGGTAAGTACGAATGGAATCAGGAAAAACAGTGCACCTAATACATAATTGTTATGAGTTCCGCCAACAGCAGATGCCAGGGCATTTCCAATCATATCGCCTGCTCCGGTATTGGTCAAAGCTGTTCCCAAAGCCAATGCACCCACAAACAGCATCAGCATATCCCAGGGAATATCACGCAATGCAGATTTATGGTCTACAACCCCAAACAATACCATTAGGAGACTTCCGGTCAATGCGACTGACCATGTAGTAAGATGTAATTTATTGGAAAAAATAAGGCACAAGATCGTACCGAAGAAAACAACTATCCCAATCTTATCTACAGTTGGACTAAGTTTTTGTGCCTGCTTTCCTGTATTCTGATTTTCCAGAGCTTCAATAGGAACTACTGGTGTTTTAGGAGTAAATTTGGGTCCAACCAGTAATGCCCATAATGGAACAATAATAAGGATCGGCCATGTACCAATTGTAAAATCAACTGCACGAATGCTCATGCCAGTAAATCCATAGGTTTCCATAAATCCTGTAAACTGTCCTGCCTGCTGGATGGCAGTGGATAATGGCAGGATACCGCAGCATGCTACGCATACGACCATGATCGGGAACATGTATTGAGAACGACTGTGACCAGTATTATCGCAAAAAGCTGCCAGCAGGGGACTTACGATCGCATATACAACCATCGGACTGGCAATAAAGTTAGTCAGTAGTATAGCAATCAGGATATATCCAAAATAGGCTGTGAGAAAACTTCCTCTTGTCAATTTCATAATGGCACTACACATTCCATCTACCAGAGATGTGCGGCGGAAACCTGCTGCTACTATAAACATAGTTGCCATAAGCAGCGTATTAACATTTGAAAAACCAGCCAGTGCGCCAGCTGCATCAATGCAGCCTGTAAAATACAATGCAGTCAGAGAGATCATTGCTGTCAGCCACATTGGTATCTTATTCATCATATAGCTGACCAGAGTAGCTACAAAGATCACCATACAGATCATCATTTGAGTATTCATATTCTTTTACCTTCCATTATTACATCATTATTAATATAGTCTGAAAACTCCATAAGCTTTTAGCTGCCCGGGCCTGGCTTATTGTTATGCTTAATTTAACAAAAGATTGCCTTTTTGTCGCTGCAAAATATTTGAAGTTTTTTCGCCTTCTTATTCTCCCTGCTTCATTTTCTGTTTCTCCATCTTCAATCTATACTTACTTAAAATCCAAACATTTCCCCTGTAATTTTTGCCAATTTCCTATTACACCTCTTGTGCATTTTGCCTGTTTCATGGAAGTTTATTTTGTATATATACAGAAACAATCATTGACAGAATCCATATTGACCGTTATTCTAAAGTCAGGTCTGCAAATGATATTTTATTTTTTCCAAATTTTACAACAGGGAAAATATTTGGATTTTAAAAGAATAAAATGAAGTATAAAGATTTTAAAAAAATAAAATGGAGTACAAAATGGAAGAAACCTGTTATGAAATGAACCTGCCCCGTGAAAATATCCATCTGCGCTGCTTTGCACACAGCATCATGAATTACCGTTATCACTGGCATACGGATAAATATGAGCTGAGCATCGTCCTTCATGGAACTCAGGAATATTGCCGTGGTACAGAGACTCATTCTCTTTCAGAGGATGACCTTATCCTGACTGCCCCCGGCAATGGACACGCCTCCATGCGCCAGCAGCCTGGCACCCGGGCTCTTGTCCTGCATTTTCCGTCAAATGCCCTGAAATTTTTAGTTAAAAAGGGATATATTTACCAGTTTCCTACCTGCCTTTCCAATGAAAGCAATCGCTACGAAGATCGTTTCTGCCATATCCGCTTTTATGTGAGCCAGCTATGGCAATCATTAGAATGTGGCGGTGTCTATGCCCAGTTAAGCGCAAAAGCAAACCTGGAACTGCTTCTGATCACGCTTTTTACAGAATTTGATCCCCAACAGATCAATCTGATCTCGGAAGAAGACAAACGACGTGCTACGATCCGCCTTCTCCTCAGTTATGTAGAGGAACATTATGCAGAAAAATTATCCCTGGAGGATCTGGCAGACTACGCCCAGTACAACCGGACCTATGTTTCAACTCTATTTAAACAAATGGTAGGTATCAATTTCCACGAATATCTCACAAGAGTACGATTTCAACATGCATTAAATGACCTGACCTACACTAATGAAAATCTGACAGACATTGCATTAAAAAATGGCTTCCCTGATTTAAAGACTCTGACTTCCCGCTTCCGTTCTATTTTTCATCGCACTCCTGCCCAGTACCGTGCGATGTTAAAGCCAGATGAAGTGCTTTATGCTAATGTACGGAAATATCTGAATCCAAATGATACGATCCTGAGAGAAAAGCTAAAAGAATACGCGAAAACGGGACTGATACAATAATACTTAAAAAACGTGTACCATCAGGCACATTATTAAAAGGCTGCCCGCTTTCGGACAGCCTTTCTGTTACTTACACGATATAATGAGTCCAAAAGAAAAACAAGCGACACCGAAGGTGGCATTTGTTTTTCTTGGACCATTAACGAAGGTTTCGCCTGCGTTAGCAGGCAGTAGAGCGCGAATGCGCGGGATTCGTGAGTTTACTCTTTGATATTGTGGTCAAAAGGTATTTTGTATCCTTTTCATATTACAGGCAGCTAGCATATGCAGCCTTAGCGCCTTTTTCACGGATCAGCTTCAGGTCAGCTGCAACCTTAGCTTCCAGACCTTCGATCTGGGTCAGATCCTGATCCCACATCTTCTCATTGGTCAGGACTGCATGTACCAGTTCTTCTGCAGAAGCATCCTTGTGATCATTGTAGAATTCCAGTACCCAACGGTCATCACTTACAGTATACTCATTTCCAGCCGGACGCTTGCAAACCAGGCCTGCATCAGTAAGAGACTGAATATCATTGCTGTAGAATGCAATGTATGCAGCCAGTGACATGGTCAGGCACTCTGGCAGAACACCTTTTTCCTTGATATATTCCAGGAAGGATGGCATATTTCTTGCTTTCCACTTAGAGGTGGAGTTTAAGGAAATGCTCATCAGTTCATGGTTTACAAATGGGTTATTGAAACGGTCAGATACAGCTGCTGCAAAGTTTAACAGGTCATTCTTGTCCAGCGGAAGGGTTGGGATAACCTCATCGTAGAGCATCTTGTTCATGAAGCCCTTAATGGTCTCATCGTTCATACAATCACGAACAATGTTCTCACCAGCCAGGTAAGCACCCAGAACGAAACCTGTATGAGCACCGTTTAAGATACGGACTTTTCTCTTCTTATATGGGCTCATATCCGGGGTAACAAATACCTTGTCTAACAGACCAGCCTTCTTAAATGGCAATACGTCATTTAACTTCTCATCACCTTCGATTACCCAGACACCAAATACTTCACCAACGTCGGTCAGAGGATCTTCGTAGCCATTCTTTGCATCCAGAGCCTTAACTTCTTCTGCATCACGGATACGTCCTGGAACGATACGGTCTACTAAGGAACCGCAGAAGGTGCAGTCTTCATTTACATACTTCTTAAAGTCAGCGCCCAGCTCCCACTGATCAATATACTGGTTTACGCACTTTAACAGCTCTTTACCGTTGTTGTCGATCAGCTCGCAGGCCAGCATGATGATCCCTGACTTACCAGCCTGGAAACGATGATACAGAACCTGGGTCAGCTTTCCCGGGAAGCTTGATGGTGGGCAGTCATCCTTCTTGCAGGATGGATCATACTGGATACCAGCCTCTGTGGTGTTAGAAACGATGATCTGCAGATCGTCGCTTGCAGCAACCTCCATCATCTTGTCGTAATCAGCCTTCTCATATGGGTTTAAGCAGTTAGCAACACTGGAGATCACGCGTTTGTCATCTACCTTTTTGCCGTTTTCGCTTCCGCGCAGGTACAGAGTATACAGACCTTCCTGCTCATTGATCATCTTTGCAAGACCTGGTGCGATCGGCTGTACCAGGCAGCACTTGCCGTTCCATCCGGCCTTCTCATTTGCAAGGTCAAACCAATAATCTACAAATGCGCGAAGGAAGTTTCCCTCACCAAACTGTAAAACCTTCACTGGAGCATCCTCCAGGATATAGCCATCGTAACCGGATTTCTTTAATACATCATAATTCAGAAGTGCCATAATTTAAATATTCTCCTTTCCTAATGCGGATCATTCCCTCTTTTTATTTCCTGTTTCTCTTTCCGGACTCTTCCGGCGTTTCCCGGAATCCCTTTCCGAAACCCCGGAATGTCCTTTCTGAAATGCAGTATACCACACTTTTTCCACTTTTCAAATACAAAATTGTAAATACTTACATAAATTTTGTAAACACTTACATTTTCCGTTGTTTTCCTGGAAAATGCTGGAAATTTTCCTTCTGAAATGCCTTTAAACATACTCCGTAAGCATCTTTATTTTTTTGTATAGAGCTTATTATTTTTCAGGAATGCTGCTTGCCCCCGTTCTCTTACAATGGTATAATAAGAATTAATATTTACAGACCGTTATTAAAAATATTCAATAACAGTTTACGGTAACTGACGCACATGCCATTGGCATGTTGTGCATAAGCAAAACAATATGTACTAGTACATCGTTTCGTAAATAACTGTACTAATCACGCAGGATGCGGATTTGAGTGTGCAGGTCTAAAAACGCAGGCGTAGCGGGCTACGCTGAGGCTTTTAGGCCTGTGCAATCAGATTCGCAGACAAGTGAGTGGTATAGTTATTTCAAAAACGATGTACTAGAAACGTACATGGATCAAAATGGGGGTTATAAAAATGTCAGGAACAACAGAATTTAAAGATGTATACGAAGCTATAGCAAGTGTAAGTCCCAACCGTCAGAATATCCTTTACACCATTTTAGAGAAGGATGCTTTCGGGGAAAAAGCTTTCTTTTCAGATGAAAAGCTGATATGGGAAAGTACAAAAGGTGGATTCTTCTCTCAAAATCAGGAAGAAATAAGAAAACTCCATGATAGCGGACAGAGTACAGCAGCGGGAAAAAAGCTGTTCTGCGACTGCTTGGGTGGAGAAAAGCGCCTGGTGATCTGCGGCGGCGGCCATGTTTCCATGCCAGTGATCCAGCTTGGTGCCATGATGGAATTTACAGTAACAGTTTTAGAGGACCGGCCTCTTTATGCAAATAATGCCAGAAGAGCCGGTGCCCACCAGGTGATCTGCGACTCCTTTGAAAATGGCCTTGACCAGACCAAAGGCTCCAAGGATACTTATTTTGTCATCCTTACCAGAGGCCACAGATATGACCAGATCTGCTTAGAGCGGATCGCTAAAATGCCTCATGCCTATATCGGCATGATCGGCAGCCGCAAGCGTGTAGCAAAGGTAAAAGAAGTTTTGATTGAAAATGGTACTGACCCGGAAGTTCTAAATCAGGTCTACACTCCCATTGGCTTAAATATCGGTGCGGAAACACCAGCAGAAATTGGTGTTGCCATTATGGCGGAGATCATTCAGGTAAAGAACCAGAAGCTGAAAAGCTGCGGTTTTCCAACGGAAATATCCCGCTTCTTAAATAATCATTCTCCTGAACGGCTTCCGGCCATCCTGACTACCATTGTAGCCCGCCGTGGCTCCGCTCCACGAAGCGTAGGCACAAAAATGTTAGTCCTTCAGGACGGAACCATTATCGGCACCATTGGCGGCGGCTGTATGGAATCCGCTGTTGTACGCCGCGCCCTGGAAATGATCCATGATGATGACCACTCTCCGATCCTCTATCACGGGGATCTTACCGGACAGGACGCTGAAGATGATGGTATGGTCTGTGGCGGAGTAGTGGATATTTTAATGGAGCAGGTCTGATCCTGATACATCATTTTCAAAATAACAGAGCATTTCTTCTAAACGGACATGTCACCTGCAATGATCCACTCACCTGCTGCTTATTGCTTCGCAACAGGTGAGTGGATCATTTCGTTTAAAAATCATATCTTTTTATCTCGCAGTTTTGGATCCCATAAGCTGCAAATTCTTCATTTGTCATGTCATAGAAATAGGACTGCACCACTCTGGCAATGCCATTGTGGGCTACCAGGATATATGTTTTCTCATCTGACTTATCTTTGATCTCATCTAAGAGATTATAGATTCGCTGAGCCAGACGCAACATAGACTCCCCGCCTTCATAGCTGCATGCAAAGGACTGTTTGGCCTTTTTAAAGTCTTCACCACCTCTGGGGGTGGACTCCCATATGCCAAAATTCTGCTCCTTTAACCGTAATTCCTCACGGGCCGGAATACCCGTGATCCCAGAAATATGTTTTGCCGTATCTGCAGCCCGCATCAGAGGTGAATACAGGATCTCGTCTGCATGGATCTTTTCTTCTAAAATCTTCTTTCCTGTCTCTATGGCCTGCTCATGACCAAGCTGTGTCAAAGCAATATCTGTTGCTCCGCAGATCTTTCCTTCCACATTCCATATAGTCTGACCATGTCTTACAAAATAAAAATGTCCCATTGCCCTATTTCCTCCTGCTGAATTTGATGTTCTCCCGGAATCTTTCTGTGCCTGATTTTGTGAGAATATTTTTCGTCAGTTGTACCCAAATTTCTAAGGTGTACGCGGTGCGTACATTGATGAAATTCGGGTGCGACTGGCGGAAAATCAGCCACAAAAGCAGGTGCAGGAAAGACTCCGAGAGAACATCCTGATATTTTCCAATAACTGGAACTTAACACTTTCTTTATAGTAACACATCTCATCGTTCAATAGCAACTGCCCCTTAAACAAAAATACCGCCCCTTTTCAATAGCCTGTTCATGAGAACTACAAGCTGATCTGCCGATTCGCAGGTTCTGTCGCCGGCAGCTTCTTTCGGATGCATGACAGCAGCGAAAAACGCAGAATGTGCGTTTTCCATAAAAACTTACTCAACACACATTCTGCGTCAATCTGAAAGTTGTATAAAAATATCAGAATATTTATGCGAAATTATATTCCGTCACGATTTTTTCCCGCCCCATGGCCACATCATTGTAGTACTCATACAGGCAGATTCCAAGGAATGATCCGGAAATATTAACCACATTCTCATATCCCCGTCCCTGAAGCGCCATCAGTGCATTGTAGCTTCTCTGGCTGGAACGGCAATGCAGGTATACCGGACGGTCTTTCGGAATTTCATCCGTTCTCTCACGAAGCTCACTTAAAGGAATATTCACAGAACCCTTCAAATGTCCGGCCTCATACTCTCCTTTTTCCCGTACGTCTACAATGAACGCCTGTTCCTCCACAAGGCTTCTTACCTGTGTAACCGGAACCTGGCGGAAACGTCCGTACAGAATATTTTCAGCCACCAGAGCCGCCTGATTTACCACATCTCTGGCTGTGCCAAATACTGGTGAATAACACAGCTCCAGATTCTTTAAATCCCGGATAGTGCCATTCATGGAAACCATGGCTGCAATCACATCCACCCGTTTGTCCACATTTCCTCTTCCGATGGCCTGAGCACCCAGGATCCTTCCTGTCGGAACCTCAAACACCAGTTTAAAGTGCATCGGTGCACTTCCCGGCATAATTCCCACCTTGTCACCAGGAATCACATAAACAAAATCGCAGGGAATTCCGGCTTTGCGGGCATTCCGCTCATTAAGACCGGTTGCTGCTGCATTTAAGCCAAATACACGCAGTGCACAGGAACCGATAACACCTCTGTTGTCATCCGGAATCCCATACATCGCATCCGCCGCCGCCCGCGCCTGTCTCAGGGCCGGACCGGCAAGAGCCAGACGTGATGGTTTCCCGGTCATACGGTCAAAGACCTCAATGGCATCACCAACCGCATAGATATTTTTATCGCTTGTGCGGTAGTTGTGATCCACCAAAATACCGCCGGTCTCTCCGATTTCCAGTCCGGCTGCCTTTGCAAGCCCCGTCTCCGGTGCTACACCAATGGCCAGAATAACCGCATCCGCCGGCACCGTTTTGCCGGAAGCAAGGGTAATCTGCTTCTCTTCAATGGTTTTTACTCCATCCTCCACAATTAAAGACACGCCATTGTCCAGCAGCTCCTTGTGAAGCATCTGTACCATATCGTAATCAAAGGGTGCCAGAATCTGGTTCATGGCCTCCACCACAGTAACCTTCTTCCCCGCCTTTGCAAGGTTTTCAGCCACCTCAATTCCGATAAAGCCACCGCCGATAACCGCTGTATTCTCCGCTCCTGCGGCCTCCAGTCCATCCTTTAAGTGAACAATATCTGCCACGTTACGGACTGTATACACATTTTTACCGTCAATTCCGCCGATGCTTCTTGGCTTTACAGGTGATGCACCGGGAGCCATAACCAGAACATCGTAGGCCTCCTCATGTACGTCCCCGGTCAGCGTGTTTTTAATCTCAATGGTCTTTTTGTCACGGTTAATGGCCGTCACTTCGCTGTTAACCCGTGCGTCTATATCGTAAGACTTTTTGAATTTTTCCGGGGACATCATTAACAATGCATCACTGTTCCCCACTACTCCCGACAGATAATAGGGAAGAGAGCAGTTGGAAAAGGACACATGTGGGCCACGCTCAAACATAATGATCTCTGCTCCCGCGTCGAGACGTCTTGCTCTGGCTGCTACCGAAGCGCCGCCTGCTACGCCTCCTATGATCAGAATCCTTTTATTCATGGAAAATCACTCCTTAACCGGTCTGTTTTACAGATAATGAGGTGTGTTTGGTGTCAACACTTCACAACCATCCTCTGTAATCAGCACCATATCCTCAATGTTGAAACCATTTACACCGTCAATGTAGCAAGGTACTTCCATTGCCAGTATCATTCCTGCCTCCAGAGGTCTTGTCTCGGAAGCGTTGATGTAAGGCGCCTCTGCTGTCGCCGGTCCCATACTGATGGAGTGTCCCTGATGACCTCTCCGATAGCAGGGGAACATCTCTTTTACATAGTCATATGCAGTGTGATACAATTCATTGATAGGAAGGCCTGGTTTTGCCGCCGCAATCATTCTGCGCTGTCCTTCGTAAAGACGATCCTTTAATTTTAACAATGCCGGGTCACCGTTTCCGATTATCCATGCTCTGGAGGTATCTGTGGTATAGAAATCAAATTCTGCATTGACACCTGCATCAAATTTCACCACATCCCCGTCTTTTACAACTCCGTCTCCCGGCAGTGTCAGCCTTGCGCCGGATGGGCCTGTGGAGAACATAGACCAGGCGCTTGGAACACAGAATCCGGACTTTATTACATCTTCCCGGAAGCACTGGGACAATTCACGCTCAGATACACCGATTTTCGCAATTTTGCTTACCTCTGTAAAACCATGATCTGCAATGCGGCACAGCTTCCGGAACATTTCAATCTCGTCCGGCTGTTTTACGCTGCGGGCATAGACAAATAAATCAGAAATATCTACAAATTCCGCTTCCGGGAACTTTTCAGTCAGACTCTTATAGTAGGGAACTGGAAGGTAATCCAGCTCTATGCCAACCTTTTTGTTCGCCAGATCGCAGGCCTTCATAAACTGAACCAGCTTATCCATGGAGCTTTCCATAGCTGTTTTATCCGGCACAACTGCTCCGTGGGCAATCTCATCCCAGGTTTTTAAGCCAACCCAGGTATCATAAGGGTCTACCACAAAATTCAGTCCCGCAGCCTTAATACGGAATGTGGCAGCCTCAAAGTCCATCGTTGTCAGATGGGTGGGCACCTTGTCATCAGCCCGCATGACAGCCAGGGTAAATCCTGGCTGTCTGGATACGGTATGCTGATGGCCGCCGAATCCTGTTACATAATGAAAATTCTCCGGAGAGGACACGATTGCTCCATCCAATCCTTTTTCGCAAAGCAGTTCCTTAATTCTATATTCCTTTGGTCTCATTTGTTTTCCCCTTCTACTTCAACCATCAGTTAGTTATTCATTAATAGAACATCGGTGAACCAGGTCCTAACGGAAGTCCCAGTACATACCATACGCAGAACATGATAATCCAGCCAATTAAAAATGCCAGTGAGTAAGGAAGCATGGTAGAAATAACACTTCCGATTCCTGCCTTCTTGTCATACTTCTGGAAGAATGCTACAGTCAATACGAAGAATGGCATCAGCGGAGCAATGATGTTGGTACTGGAATCGCCAATACGGTAAGCTACCTGGGTAAGTTCCGGAGAATAACCAAGACGCATGAACATTGGAACGAAAATCGGTGCCATAATAGCCCATTTTGCAGAGTCAACTGCAATAAAGATATTGATAAATGCGGTCAGTACGATATAGCAAATGATTAATGGCAGTCCTGTGAAGCCAACAGACTTCAGGAAATCAGCGCCTGCAACGGAAATGATGGTTCCCAGGTTTGAATAGTTAAAGCATGCAGTAAACTGAGCTGCGAAGAAAATCAGAACCATGAAGCTGGAAAGACCGCTGATGGTCTTGTTCATCAGTTCCACTACATCTTTGTCATTCTTGATAACGCCAGCGCCGATACCATAAGCAAGGCCCGGAAGCAGGAACAGCAGCATCATGAAGAAAATGATTCCGCTCATGAACGGGGAGCTTAAAAATGCGTGTGTTTCCGGATTTCTTAAAAGTCCGTTCTGCGGTACAACTAACATTGCCATAATTGCTATATAAACCAGCGCTGTAATTCCTGCCCAGCGCATACCGCGCTTCTCATTCTCACCGATATCCTGAACCTGCTCAGAAGCATCCGGTACATAAGGAGCCAGACGTGGCTCAATGATTTTATCTGTAACAAAGGTTCCGATAATGGTGATCAGGAATGTAGATGCTATCATGAAATACCAGTTACATACAGGAAGTACATTGTAGCTTGGATCGATCATCTGAGCTGCCTGTGTGGACATACCAGCAAACATGGGGTCATTGGTTCCGATCAAAAGGTTTGCACTCCATCCGCCGGATACACCTGCAAAGGCTGCTGCAAGACCTGCGATTGGATGACGGCCGAATGCCATAAATAAAACTGCGCCCAATGGCACCAGAACTACATATCCGGTAGAAGATGCGATGTTGGACATAATTCCTAAGAATACCACAACAGCTGTCACAAATGCCTTTGGAGTGGAAGCAGCCACCTTCCTCAGCAATGCAGACATAAATCCGGTTCCGTCCGCTACGCCTACACCGATCATGATGGTGAATACAGTTCCAAGTGCGAAGAATCCGGTAAAGTTTCCAACTACGGTTGTTACCATGTGACGGATGCTGTCAGGTGCCAGAAGGCTGACTGCAGCAACGGTTTTCTGGGTGATTTCTCCCTTTGAGTTGTCCAGGAAATCATATGTAACCGATACACCACAAGCCGCGCAGATTGCGGACAGTACGATTACGACTCCCGTCAAAATCAGGAAAATCGTTGCGGGGTTGGGCAGAGCATTTCCCACATGCTCCACAGTGTCCAGTGCCCGCAGCACAAAGCCTTTCTTCTTTTCTTTTGCCATTTTTTTTCCCTCCATTATACTTACTTTGCTTCCCTATAACGCTTCCACAGCAGCACGAAGCTGCTCTAAAGCCTGTTTTAAAACACTTCTTGGACATGCTGCGTTAAGACGCATATAACCGGAAAGACTTCTTCCGAATGTGTATCCATCGCTTAATCCCAAGCCAGCTTTCTCTACCATAAAACGGCTCAGCTCTTCATTGCTCATTCCCAGCTCCCGGCAATCCAGCCATACCAGATAGGTAGCGTCCGGAACATTGGGATGAATCTGAGGAATGTATTTCTCACAGTAATCCTTGATAAAATCAAAGTTGTCGGAAATATATACCAGAAGCTGCTCCAGCCATTCCTCTCCTTCATTAAATGCTGTCTCCATCGCAACGGAACTAACGGCATTGTTGCGGTGAATATCCAGATTCATCCAGAACCTGTCATACTTCGCCTTCAACTCCATATTAGGGAAGATAACCGCTGACGCCTGCAGGCCCGCCATGTTGAAGGTTTTTGTTCCAGAAATACAGCTGATCACGTTGGCTGCGATTTCCGGCGACAGCGTTGCCGTCGGAATATGCTTCTTTCCATGAAAAACCAAATCGGAATGAATCTCATCTGATACGATCAACACATGATTTTTAATGCAGATCTCGCATAATCTGGTAAGCTGCTCTCTCTCCCATACAATTCCAAGGGGATTGTGAGGACTGCACAGGAAAAATATTTTCGCCTGTTTTACCTTCTCCTCAAAATCCTCAAAATCAACACTCCAGTTCCCATCCGTCTCAACCAGCGGGCTTTCAACTACTTCTCTGCCCCAGCCCTCTGTCACATCATAAAACTCGGAGTAAACCGGTGTCTGGATCAGCACCTTATCTCCTGGCTCTGTAAAAACCTCCACTATAGAAGATAATGTAGGTACTACGCCAAGGCTGAAACTGATTTTAGACTTGTCGATCTCCCAGCCATTGCGGCGTTTCTGCCAACCGCAGACTGCCTCATAATAAGAAGCCGGTCTGGAGGTGTAGCCCCAGATTCCTTCCTCTGCTTTTGCCTTTACGGCATCAATAATGGGCTGCGCCGTCTTAAAGTCCATGTCTGCGATCCACAGCGGAATCACATCTTTTCTTCCAAACTTCTTTTCTCTCTCGTCATATTTGGCGGAGCGGTTTTTGCTCCGGTCAATGACCTCGTCAAAATTGTATTTCACTTCTCTCCTTTCCTGCCGGAGCCCTGCAGTGCTCTGCGACATTCCTCTTTTATTTTACAGCCCGTTTCCTTTCGGGCCGCTGCTTATTTATATAGCAAGATTCATGCCAATTCTGAAAAGCACGCATTTTCCCCATTTCTTTTTGCTTCTGCTTCCAAAACGCATGTTTTAATTGGTCATTTGGTTATTTGGTTATTTTCCCACATTTTTTGACCAGTTTCTGTGATGCGGCTGCCGCCTCTTCCCCGGCTCACGGTGGCAAAACCCTTTTGCGCCATCAATGCCAGAATATCTCGTATTTTCTTCTGTGACAGTGCAACATTCTGCTGTCTTGCCGTCTCCAGTATCATCTCCCTGCCGGCAGGATGCCCCTCTTTTTCCGCCTTATAAAGCAGTCCCAGCACAAACCAGAAAACCGGACTGTACCGGGAATCATTTTTTGCTAAATCCCGGTTCCGTACTGCCGGTTTTTCCTGTCCCGCCAGACGCAGAAAGGTTACTGGCAAATCCTCACGCTTAATCACCTTTTCTCCTGTAAAACACAGATACTCTACCACATTCTGAAGCTCCCGGATATTTCCGGGCCAGGAATAACGAAACAGGAGCTGTCTCACCTCAGTAGACAGTGAAAATTCTCCGCCTGCACATCTGCGGAAATGCTCCAAAAGCAGCTGTATGTCCCCCTCCCGTTCCCGCAGCGGCGGTATGAGGACCGGAAGTGTGCTCAGCCGGTAATACAGATCCCTGCGGAAACTTCCGTTCTCCACTCGCTCCTCCAGGCTCTCATTTGTGGCCGCCACAATACGCACGTTCACATTAATGATCTGATTTCCGCCTACACGCATGATTTCCCTCTCCTGCAAAACGCGCAGAAGCTTTACCTGCATGGCCATGCTCATTCCCTCGACCTCATCCAGAAACAGAGTTCCCTCATGGGCAAACTCAAAAAGGCCGGGACGGCCTCCTTTTTTGGCCCCGGTAAAAGCACCTTCCTCATAACCAAAAAGCTCGCTTTCCAGAAGATTTTCCGGCATGGCGGCTACATTGATGGCCACAAAAGGGCCATCTCTGCGGCTGGAGGCCAGATGAACTGCGTGAGCAAAAATTTCCTTTCCAGTTCCTGTCTCTCCGATTAAAAGTATGGGAGATTCCGTCTGGGCCATGCTCTTTAAGATTGTTTTGGTTTTCTCAATGGCCTGGGATTTTCCGACTACATCCTCAAAATTATACTTCGCCCGATATCCCTTGGTTCGCAGCTGACTTCGCAGCTCATTTTGCTTTTTTTCCAGCTCGCTTAATGGCTGAAGGGTGGAAAAAGCGCCGATACATCGGCCGCCCCGCATAACCGGAACCACTGTCATATTGATATTTGCCGCATTAATACGGATCAGGCGCTCTAGAACCTGCGTCTGTTCACGGATACATTTTTCAAAAGGAATATATGGAAAAATCTGTTCCGCCGGCCGCCCCAAAAGCATCCTGATCTTCATACCTGTAATAACCCTGGCTTTCTGATTACAGGCAAAAATTTTCCCTTTTTCATTAACGCCGATCACGCCCTCGTCCAGAATTTCCAGAAGAAGATCCAACTGACTCTCCAGATTTCTGGAGCGCTGGAACATCTGCTCAAAGCTGTAATTTCCGGAAGCCATAGAGTGAATATAATTCTGGAATTTTTTTTCTTCCATTACACTCTCTAATCCCAGTCGCAAAGCAGTCTCAATCATGGTGTTTGCAGTACAGGGACGATGACCGATATTGATGACCTGCTCCATCCCTGCAGGAACAAAATCCATCTCATCCGGCGTTACCGCCAGCTTTACATTCTCCGGCACCACATCATCCCCAAAAGTCGGTTCCATCGTAAATACATCCGGCCCGTAAGGAATGAATTGAAGCTGATTCACACCTGACTGCTCTAATTGCGTAATGGCCTCTCTGGCCATCTGGTGCGTAACATTGACAAACAGCACCCTGGTTCCTGCCGGAATTTCCTTCAGTCTGCGAATCACCTCCTTGGAATATCCTACATATATTTCCACCACCTGCCCGTCTGCCGGCACATACTGGCTCTCCTCCTCCGCTATCTTAAAAGCATCCGTAGAAACCAGATATAAATCCGTTCTTGTTATCTTTTCCACCGATTGGTCACTTGTACTGTAGGAATAAACCTCCACCAGATCGCCAAACAGTTCCCTTATCTGCCCGGCATAGCACTGACTGGCTCCCGGAAACAGCGTCACAACTGAAATACTCTTCTTCATATATTTTCTCCCTAATTCAGCGCTCCCTGAATCTGCGCCTGTTCTCATCAAACAGCCGCCCTTTGTTATACTGATAATACCGCCCACACTCAAACTGGTTTAAAATGCTGCACTGGCCTCATTCCATTTTAATTAGGTGACGAAAATAACCATTTCCTGACCATTTCCACAGGCGGTCTTATATACTGACACCATTATAAAAAACTTCGCGTCACTTTGCAACCTGCCACTGATGTCCTATTTTCTGAGTGATGGAGAGATAAAAAAATGCTAAGCCATAGGTTTTAATCCTTGGCTTAGCACCATATTTTACTATTCAACTCTGAAAGTCAGGTTCTATAACACTATGTGAGATTTTGTGTTGACCTGATTTCTATTTAAACATATCCAAGTAATCCCGGCAGCCACATTGACAGGATCGGAACATAAGTTACTAACAGAAGTACGATAAATATAGCTGCAAAGTAAACTAACAGCTGTTTAATAACATTTTCGATCTTAGTCTGGCCCACCTTAACACCTACAAACAGGGTAGTTCCTACAGGAGGTGTGATAGTACCGATACACAGGTTGAAGATCATCATGATACCAAAGTGAACGGTATTCATTCCAAGCTGCTGGCAGATCGGCAGGAAGATCGGGGTAAAGATCAGACACGCCGGTGTCATATCCATGAATGTACCGATGATCAGAAGCAGAATGTTAATAATGAAAAGGATCACATAACGGTTGTCACTGATGCTTAACATAGCAGTAGAAACTGCCTTCGGAATCTCAGTAAATGCCATTACCCAGCTCATGATACTAGAAACACCGATCAGGAAGATGATGATACCAGTCATTTCCGCACTGTCAAGGAAGATCTTTGGCAGCTCAGAAATCTTAATGGAGCGGTAGAAGAACAGGGAAAGGATCAGGCTGTATACAACGGCTACAACGCTTCCCTCTGTTGCAGTAAAGATACCGGAAATAATGCCGCCGATTACAATGATGATCATTAACAGACATGGGATAGCCTGGAAAAATACTTTGATCTTTTCACTGTTTGTAAATCTCTTTGTGCTTGCGTAACCTTTCTTCTTAGCGAAGATATAGATAACGATCATGCAGGCAAGTCCCCAGAGGATACCGGGAATATAACCAGCCATGAATAATGCTGCTACAGATGTACCGCCGCTGACCAGGGAATAAGTGATCATAACATTACTTGGCGGGATCAGAAGTCCTGTAGGAGCGGTTGCAATGTTTGCTGCTGCGGAAAAATCACGGTCATAGCCTTCTTCTTCCTCAATAGGTCCGATAATAGAACCCATAGCGGAAGCTGCTGCTGTACCAGAACCTGAGATCGCGCCAAACAACATGTTTGCTACTGCGTTTGTATGTGCTAAAGCTCCAGGGATCCTTCCGGTAAACAGCTTGGCAAAGTTGATCAGACGGATCGCGATACCGCCCTTGTTCATCAGGTTTCCGGCAAGAATAAAGAAAGGGATCGCCAGCAAGCTGAATACGGAAATACCGGAGAAAATCCTCTGTGCGCCGGTGAGTACGGCTGCGCCTGTATTTAAAACAGGGAGAATAGCTGCAATGGAGGAAACTGCCAGGGCAACTGCAATAGGAACTCCTGCAAGAAGCATAATCACAAGGAGTACCAGGATAATAAGGCCACAGGTAACTGCTATACTACTCATAATCTAACTTCCCCCTTCTCATTAAAATCCTTCTTTGAAACCTGGATCGCATTCATAGCGCTGAAGAGCATGATCAGAATACCGGTAACAGGTACGATCACGTAAATATAGCCCATAGGAACACGCAGGGAAGCGGTAGTCTGGATCATGGTCAGCCTGGTAATAGAGATACCGCCATATACCAGCACAACAGCTGCCAGGGCAAAGGTTAAAGCATCGATGCAAAGCTCTAATGCTTTTCTTGCAGAACCTGTAAGCTTATCTGCCAGGAAGCCCATTCTCATGTGGTCTCTTTTTCCGAACACATAAGCAGAAGCCAGAAGAGCCATCCATGTAAAGCTGTATGTTAAAAGCTCCTCAGATACAGTACTTGGCTTATTGAAGAAATAACGGGTTACGATCTGGTAAGTACCGATCACAGTCATAAAGGCAAACAGGAAAATGATAACGATACTAAGAACGCGCATGATCCCTGCTTTGATTTTCAGCATTGTTTCCATTCTACTGTCCTCCCTTTGCTTTTTCGTTTGCTTCCTGGATGTGGTTATAGAAATCCACGATCTTCGGATTTTCCTGTAACATCTTCTCATGAAGAGGAAGCACTTTCTGCTTAAATGCGTTTACATCTACATCAATAAACTCAACGCCCATCTGATTAATGGCAATATCCTTTGCCTCTTCAATACTCTTGTCCCACTCAGCCATCTCAACTTCAGTGGAAACAGCAGCAGCCTCTTTAAATACCTGATATTCTTCCGGGCTTAAGCCGTTTAAGAATTTTAAGTTGGCAACCAGCATATCCGGTACCATCTGATGTTTATTATAGGAATAATACTTAGCTACTTCACCGTGCTTATTGTTCGTCAATGCCAGCTCGTTGTTTTCAGCACCATCGATAACACCCTGCTGGATGGCAGTATAAACCTCACCAAAGCTCATAGGAGCTGCAGCTGCGCCAAATGCATTTACCATGGCAACACTGGCCGGACTCTGCTGTACACGGATCTTCATGCCCTTTAAGTCATCCGGGGTATTGATCGGCTTTTTGCCATAGAAGTTTCTGGTTCCTGCATTATACCAGGTAACTACGCGGAAACCTGCTTCGTCAGTGGACTCATAAATCTTTTCCATGTAATCCGTATCCTGCATTACAGACTTGTAAACGTCCTCGGAATCAAACAGATATGGCATGCTGAAAATCTCATAAACACTTGCGAAAGTCTCCAGGTTTGCAGTACCTGCTACTACGAAGTCGATTGCACCGGTCTGGGTCAGCTCGATCGCTTTCTGCGCGGAACCCAGAAGCTCATTTGGGAAGATCTGGACTTCATACTTATCTCCTAAGCGTTCCTCAACATACTTCTTAAATGCCAGAAGTCCCAGATGCTCCGGATGTGTTTCTGACTGGGCATGTGAAATACGGACAATGCGCTTTCCGGAAGTTACAGAACCGCAGCCGGTAAGACCAGCAACAACGGCTGCAGCCAGCACACAGGCTGACAGTTTTTTAACTAATTTCCTAACCATCATTTTCCCTTTCTTTATACACTTGATAATATTTTCCTTCCCAAAAAACACAAATCCCCCAGGTTTTCAGGGAAGAAGTTAATTTTTTAACACTTCATTAACACCTTTCCCATTATATAACCTGAGGGTTTTCCTTTGTACCGTAAATCCTTGTCATTGAGGTGGAATATTTTGTCCAAAATTCAGCCATGGGCTAATCCGCTTCCCTGTATTCAGAGGGGATCATACCTGTCACCCGTTTAAAAACCTTGGCAAAGTAGTTAGAATCATAATATCCCACCTTCATACCTGCATCCTTGATACTGATATTCTTGTCCTTCAGTAATCTTTTCGCTTCATTGATGCGGAAATTAGTCAGATAGGAGGTAAAATTCTGATCAAAACACTGCTTAAACAGCTTGCAGAAATAGGCATCTGAATAATTAAACTGCCTTGCAGCGTCCTGCATGGAGATCTCGTTCATATAATTTTCCCGGATATAGGTCCGTATCTTCTCTACCACCTGATTCATCCGCTCTGTCTCCGGATCCTTTGGTGCCTCTGCATCCGGATTCCATGGCCACTGTTCTCTCCTTTTTTCCGCTTCTTTCTCTGCTTCTGTCATTTCTGCCCTGTTGCCGGTGGGATTTTCTTTATTATGAACAGCTTTATCTGTCAGCCGCATGGCTTCTTCCATGACCGCTGCCAGTTCTTCCTCATCACAAGGCTTTAACAGATAATCAAGTGCCCGTATTACTATGGCACGTTTTGCATAGGAAAATTCATCATAAGCCGTTAAAAAGACAATAACACAGTCCTCATCCATACTGCGGATCTGCTCTGCTGCCTCCACACCATTTAACTCCGGCATGGAAATATCCATGATAATGATCTGGCTGTGTTCTTTCTGATATAATTCAACTGCCTCTTTTCCATTGGTTGCCTCACTGATCTGAAGGCTGTCCCCAAAGCGGCGCATGAGACGTCTGGCAAGAGCCATACGCTCGATCTGTTCATCATCTGCCAAAAGCACACGATACATGCTTTTTTCCTCCCTTCTGTCTCCATATTCTCCCTGAATCTTTCAAAATCTCCCTGATACCGGATTACTTCGTGCCCTGCACTCCCCCAATTCTAAAAACTCGCGATATCCTTTGGTGTAAAGGCCAGCTGTACAGCTGTTCCGCACCCTTTGTGGCTGTAAATATGCATTTCCCCGTCTTCGTACATTCCCCTGACTCTGCGGTAAATATTTCCCACACCAATGCCAATCTCATTTTCCGTACCGTCATTTAACGCAGCCCGGATCTGTTTTAACCGGTCTTCTTCCATGCCAGCACCAGTATCCGCCACTGAGATCCACAGCCGTCCGTTGTGCATCCATGTCCTTATAAAGATCCTTCCGCCTTTGCTGTCCTTAGAAAGCCCATGTTTAATGGAGTTTTCCACCAGAGGCTGCAAAACAAAGGAAGGAACTAACACTTCCAGGGTTTCCGGTGCACAGTCCGTATCATAACGGACCCGCTGACCAAATCGCATTTTCTGAAGATACATATAATCCTGAATGATCTTAAGCTCCCGTTCTAAAGGCATCACAGCTCCTGCGGACTTTAAATTATAGCGGAACAGGCGGCTTAAAGCTGTGATCATCTTCTCCGTCGCTGCCGCATCCTCGATCTGGGCTGTGCTGGCGATCATATTTAAGGTATTAAATAAAAAATGGGGATTGATCTGGCTCTTTAGCATCTGAAGGCGCATGTCATTTAATTTCTGCTCCATAGCATGTTTTTCTTCCATAGTGCGGATATTGTCCCTGGTAGAAGCCTTCATACGGCAGAATTCATGGACCAGGCGGCTGATCTCATCTTCCCCCTCCGTCACTACATCCGGGCCTGTAAAATCATTTTCACCGATGCGCACAGAATCGGCAGCCAGCTCCACTATAGGCTTTACAATATAACGGCTGGCCGTACGGTTAAGCTGGCGCACCATCCAGAATGCTGCCATTCCACATATAAGGCTGCATACCGGTATTACCGTCAGCATATATCGTTGCTGTTCATAGGCACGGCTTCCGCCCCGCACAGTCAGCTGCTCCAATTGCCCGGCCTGTCCTGTAAGATATTCCTGGATCCGCCTTATTTTGTAAACCTGGGGCATATCTTCCTCTGTCAGATGTTCTTTTTCCAGAAGTCCATTTAATACGACCTCATAATTTTCATAAAGATTGCGCAGTGTCCATGTCCTGGCATACCGTTCTTTTCCAATATTCCTGTATTCAAAGGGCAGCTCATTTAACAGCCCCTTTGTATGCTTTGTACTTTCTTTTAATGTTTCCAGGCTTTCATCAGAACGCTCCTGGATATATTTATCAAAAGCTGCGCTTTCTTCGTCCATAGATGTCCAGAATGCAAGGCTCTGGGAATTATCCTTTAAAATACTTCCAAAGCCGCCAAGCCCGAAAAAAGCTACCAGCATATTGGCTGCAATGGACAAAAACACCACCGCGCCAGCCGAAAAGGTAAGATATTTCAGTTTTTCCTGCAGCGGAAGCCGGAACCATTTCTTCATCCCTTTCTCCTTCTTTTATATAATCCTTTTCTTTCTTAATCATGTTTTTGGCGGGTCCCAAGTTCAAAAATCCACCTTCAAGCAAGCTTGCATCGGATTTATGACCTTTTGATCCTGGTATCATTTTATATTACTTTGCAGGATTTTAAAAGATAGGAAAGCGTAAAAAATGCTCCGGCAGGCTTATCAGATATCTGCCGGAGCTGTTTTTCTTTAAAATTTTAACTTATAATTTCTGATCCTTATCTGATGGCACGTATACCGCAATATCCTCGATCTGACATCCAAGTATCCTGCACAGATCATTGATTGTCCTCATTGAAATATCCTGGTTGTGCTTTAAACGGTGCAGAGTGCTGTCTGATATATGATGCTTCTTGGTCAGTGTATACCAGCTTTCCTCTGATATTTCCAGTGTTTTCCAAAACGGTGAATAATCGATCATCCTATGCCTTCTCCTGTAACCCCTTCTTAATAGGTCAAGCATAAGTTAGATTTTACATCTTGAATATCTTCGTAATAACGAATATACTATAGGTATTATGATGTATAAAAAAAGTACTCATGGAGGTGGGGTATATGAGTTGGTATACAAAAGAAGAGATTGAAAAGCTGCTAGAAGACGAAGAACTGAGAAAACGCATCGCCCGGTTCGTTACTATGTCAGGTGAGGAATTTTTTGATGAAGTATACACTCATCTTTCCCCTGAAGAGCTGGAAGAATACCTGGAGGAAAATCCCAGTGAAAGAAAATATATGAAGCTATATGAATAAAGCTCCCCCCCAAGATCAACTATAAAAAGTTTTCTGGAATATTATAGTATGTTAAAGGACGATCTGTCAGATGACAAACCGTCCTTCTTCTGGTTCTTCTTTAAAATAATCTTTATACTCTACCTCTATTGCATGACGCATACGCTTCATACTGTAATAAAGATGATCCTTTAATGCCTTTTCCAGACCCTTTTCATCTTTTTCACAGAGCAGCCTGAACAATTCCTCATGTTCCTCTGTAATACGACTAAAATCCGTCTCTGTTGTAAAATCCAGCATACGGAATCTGGTATAATGCAGCTGCTGTGCCTGGAGCATTTCCCACAATGTCTGTCTTTTCACAGCCCCAAACCAAATGGAATGAAGTTGTGCATCCATACGGTAAAAGCGCTCAGGTTCAAAGCCCGGTGTCTGGATCAGTGCTTTCTGCATGGCAATGGCATGACGTATTTCCTCCATGACCATAGGATTCTGTACATTCAGAAAATCCCTCAGCACCATGGTCTCCACTGCTACACGCATATAGATCATCTGCTTGATATTATCCAGACTTAGCAGTGTCACATAAGTTCCCCTGTAGGGAACTGTCTCCACAAATCCCTGCTCCTGGAGCAGACGCAGGGCATCACGCACCGGGGTCCTTGAAACCCCGAAGCGCTCACAGATCTCATTTTCACTGACCATGCGCCCCGGTTCCAATTTCAGATCTAAAATTTCTCTTTTTAATGTCTCAAATACCTGCTCGCCGCGGTTTCTGAAATTTGTCCCACTCATTCAGTTAATTTCCTGTCTTTCTTAAAGTGCATCCTGTTATTTAGGCTGCTTGCCAATGTAAGCCAGAATACCACCATCTACATACAGTACCAGACCATTAACAAAGTTGGAAGCATCGGAAGCAAGGAATACTGCCGGACCACCCAGATCCTCTGCATCGCCCCAGCGTCCTGCAGGAGTCTTGCTTACGATAAACTGGTCAAATGGATGTCTGGAACCGTCTGGCTGGATCTCACGAAGAGGTGCAGTCTGAGGGGTTGCAATATAACCAGGTCCGATACCATTACACTGGATGTTGTATTCGCCGTATTCAGATGCAATATTCTTGGTCAGCATCTTTAAGCCGCCCTTTGCAGCTGCATAAGCAGATACAGTTTCACGTCCCAGTTCACTCATCATAGAACAGATGTTAATGATCTTTCCGTGTCCTTTCTTGATCATGCCCGGGATAACAGCCTTAGATACGATAAATGGTGCATTTAAGTCTACATCAATAACCTGTCTGAACTCAGCTGCGCTCATCTCGCACATCGGAATACGTTTAATGATACCTGCATTGTTTACCAGGATATCGATCACACCTACTTCTTTTTCAATCTGTGCTACTAATGCATTTACAGCCTCTTCATCAGTAACATCGCATACATAGCCATGAGCCTTGATGCCCTCTGCCTCATATGCAGCCAGGCCCTTATCTACCAGCTCCTGTTTGATATCATTAAATACGATCGTTGCGCCAGCACCTGCCATTGCCTTTGCGATCGCAAAGCCGATCCCATAAGATGCGCCTGTGATCAGTGCTACTTTGCCTTCCAGTGAAAAGTTGTTTAAATAGTCTGCCATTGTCCAATTCCTCCTGCTCTCGTTTTATGTACTCCCAAAATTCAAGAATACAAATTCCAGAATACATTTTGTTTTAACTTTTGTTTGTATTTGGATTTATTTCGATACTTTGTATACAAGTCTGCATATCTGTATACAGACTAGCAGATATATCTCTGGAAAACAATGGGAATAGTTTACAAAAAAATCCTATGTTTTCTATGCACTTTTACGAATTACATTGCATTTAAACCTTCTTTTCGTTATACTGAAAGAGTTGAACTACAACAACTATGATTTCTTTACAAATGAGAGGAGGATTTTTCTTTGAGTAAAAATATTCTTGTAGGCCAGTCCGGCGGACCTACCGCAGTGATCAACGCCAGTCTTTACGGCATCATCAAAGAAGCTGCTGCACATTGTGACAAGGTCGGACATGTTTACGGCATGATCAATGGTATCGAAGGTTTTCTTTCCGGACATGTAATGGACCTTTCTGCTGAATTATCAGACGAAGATTTAGAGCTTTTACGTCTTACACCGGCTGCCTATCTTGGTTCCTGCCGTTATAAACTTCCGGAAAATCTGGATGCTTCCGTATACACCCTTCTTTTTGAAAAATTTGAACAGTTAAATATCGGTGCTGTTTTCTATATCGGCGGAAATGATTCCATGGATACTGCTGACAAGCTTTCCCGCTGGGCAGCCAATAACCATAAAGACATTTCCTTTATTGGTGTCCCTAAGACCATTGACAATGACCTTCCCGTTACTGATCACACTCCGGGATATGGCAGCGCAGCCCGCTATGTTGCTTCCACCGTCCGTGAGATCGTTCTAGATGCCTCTGTTTACCAGCAGCCGGCCGTTACCATTGTAGAGCTTATGGGCCGTCACGCAGGCTGGGTCACTGCAGCCAGCAGTCTTGCCCGCAAGTTCGAAGGAGACAATCCTCTCCTTATTTATATGCCGGAAGCTCCATTTGAAATGGAAAGCTTCTTTACTGACCTGGAAAATGCTTTAAGCAAGAGTACTGCCGTTGTAGTATGTGTATCGGAAGGTATCCGCGATGCTTCCGGAAAATTCATCTGCGAATACTCCACTGAAGCCCAGTTAGACACCTTCGGCCATAAGATGCTCACCGGCTGCGGAAAGCTTCTGGAAAGCTATGTGCGTAACCGCTTTGGAGTAAAGGTACGCTCTGTAGAGTTAAATGTAAACCAGCGCTGCAGCAGCCTGCTTGCTTCTCTTACAGATATCAATGAGGCTGATATGGCTGGACGCACCGCTGTAAAATGTGCCTTAGAAGGTGTTACCGGAAAAATGATCACATTTAACCGCACAGACAATAATGAATACAGTCTGGAATACGGTCTGGTAGATGTGTGCGATGTATGTAATAAGGAAAAGCCATTCCCAGCTGAATGGATCACCGGCAATAACAACGACATTTCCCCTGAATTTGCAAAATACGCACTGCCTCTGATCAAGGGCGTGCCAGAACATGTATTTGAAGACGGTGTACCGAAATATCTGTACAGAAAATAAAATAACCGTAAATTTTCCCCGCTCGGTGAGCGGGGATTTTTGATGTAAACTGCAGCCTCAGACTTACAGGCGGAGATTTAGCGCTTTTATATAAAAAATACCACAGCCCCGGCATTATATTGCCGGAAACTGCGGTATTTTTTATTGCTATATTTTCGATGCCATTTTATTTCCTGCCAACAGGCAGGAAACAGATTTCTTTTATACTTACGTTTCCGTCCCGTCAGAGGGACTTAGACACACGATCCCGTGCTTACGCACTCTACTGTCTGCTTTCCCGGACTATCCCCAGGTTAATTACTTGCTCATCTTCTCAACAGCTTCAAATAAACCGTTCAGATAAGTTGCACCCAGTGCTCTGTCGTACAGACCATATCCTGCACGTCCTGTTTCGCCCCAGATCATACGTCCGTGGTCAGGTCTTACATAGCCGTCAAAGCCATTGTCTACCAGTGCTTTAACGATTCCAAACATATCAAGGGAACCACAGCTGGAAAGGTGTGCTCTCTCCTCGAAACCATTATCCAGAACAGCTACGTTTCTTAAATGTGCAAAATGGATACGTCCCATTGCTGCATACTTAGCTGCCATCTTTACTACATCGTTCTTTCCAGAGCATCCTAAAGAACCGGTGCAAAGTGTAATACCATTATGCTTGTCATCAACCAGCTTTAAGAAACGGTCCAGGTTCTCTTCGCAGGTAATGATTCTTGGAAGTCCGAAAATGCTCCAGCATGGATCATCCTCATGGATCGCCATATTTACATCACACTCAGCAGCTACCGGGATCACTCTCTCCAGGAAATACTGTAAGTTGTTCCATAAATCATCTTCGCTTAAGTTGTTGTACTCAGCAACTACTGCCTTTAAGCCTTCTCTTGTGTAGCTGGAGTCCCAGCCTGGAAGAGTTAAGTCACTGTCACTGTTTAAAGGATTTACAGCATCTACCTGCTCCTGATAGTAAACCAGGGAAGTAGATCCGTCAGCCAGCACATGGTCTAACTGGGTTCTTGTCCAGTCAAATACAGGCATGAAGTTGTAGCAGATACATTTAATGCCTGCTTCAGCAACACGGCGGATGTTCTCACAGTAATTTTCAATGTATTTATCTCTGGTTGGCTTGCCTAACTTAATATCCTCATGAACCGGGATACTTTCAATTACATCAAAGCCAAGGCCAGCGTCCTCAACCTGCTTCTTTAACTTCGCAATGCTCTCGCGGCTCCATACCTCACCAACAGGAACATCGTAAACTGCAGTTACGATAGACTGCATACCTGGGATCTGGCGGATATTCTCCAGAGTCACCTTGTCATCTTCTCCGTACCATCTGAATGATAATTTCATTGAAACTTCCTCCTTTAAACATTATATATTTAAGCTTTAACATCATTATATACTTAATATACTCAAACTTAAAATTTTTTCTGCACATTACAAAATACGTGATCTAAATCGATTGCAAAGATAATACCCTGATTTCTCACACATGTACCATCTATATTATGAATTATACCAGAACTTCCGTTTTCGTCCATAGTCATAATTGTTGTGCATATTGCAAAAGTTGTTGTTTATGTTATACTAGTATAATCCACGATAATTACCGATCCATTACACGCAGGATAAATTTTCATGTGCAAGGAAGCTGAATGAGGCGATGCCGGTGGCATCGTCGATTGAAGCTGACGCGGCAGATGGAAATTTAAACAAGTGAAAGGGGCGGATAATTATTGTGGATTATACTAGGTGTGATACGGAAAAATCAAAAAATATCTTTCCTTACATGGGAGGTTTTTACATGAAACAGATTTCCATGGATTTCAATAAACGGCAATACATGCGGCCGGTAGATTTTGAGCTTTTTTATTATAACGATACTGAGCTGCGTTCTGTTGCCTCTCACCACCATGATTACTGCGAATTTTATTTTTTTCTGGAAGGAAATGTCAAATACCACATCGGCGATGCTATATACAAACTTTCCTACGGTGACTGCCTGCTGATTCCTCCGGGAATCCCCCATTTTCCGGAATTTCTCTCCTTCGACCAGCCATACCGCCGTTTTGTACTCTGGCTGAACCGGTCTTATTATGAAAAACTCCATAAACAGGATACTGACCTGACCTATTGCTTTGACACTGCTGCCTCTAACCAGATCTACCGCATTCCTACCGACCGTATTACAGCCCAGGATATCCTGGGAAAGCTGATGGATCTGTTAGAGGAAAATAGTTCCGAGCGTATTTTTCATGCCCAGGCAAGAGAACTGATGGCTATGTCTTTCCTTGTATACATTAACCGGCTCCTTTACAGCAGCCTCCACGAACATTCCCAGGTATTTGAAAATGCCCTTTACTTAAAAATATGTGACTATATCCATCAGAATCTGGAAGATGATCTAAGTCTGGAACGGATCGCAGCAAATTTTTATGTGAGTAAATACCACATTGCCCACATTTTCAAAGATAATATGGGAATTTCCTTGCATCAGTATATATTAAAAAAGCGGCTTCATGCCAGCCGCCAGGCGATCCTCTCCGGCGAACCTATCAGCCGTATTTTTCCACAATATGGTTTTAAAGATTACACCAGCTTTTTCCGTGCTTTTAAAAAAGAATACGGGATCTCACCGAAAGAATACAGGGAGCAGCACCGGCTGATCAGAACCGAACCATAAATGGACAAATGCTCCCACAAAGAGCACTTGCAAGATATGCACTCCCGCAAAATCGACCACAAAAACAGGTGCAGGGAAGATTCCGAGAGTACATAAATACAAAAAGGAGTTTCTATATGAACTTACCTGACTATACAAACTGTACACTCTGTCCCAGAATGTGTCATGTAAACCGCAGTGTGACCACAGGCTACTGCGGCTGCTCAAGTCACATTTCAGCAGCCAGAGCCGCCCTTCATAAATGGGAGGAACCGGTACTTAGCGGACCGGAAGAAGAACCAGGCGGCAGCGGCGCTGTCTTTTTCTCCGGCTGTACCTTACGCTGCTGTTTCTGCCAGAATTCAATACTAAGCAAGGACCATTTTGGTAAAGAACTGACCGTAAACGAACTTGGAGATGCTTTTTTGCGTCTTCAGGACAAAGGTGCTTACAATATCAATCTGGTAACGCCTACCCAGTTTTTTCCGGATATCATTAAAACACTGGATCTGGTCCGCCACAAGCTGCATATTCCTGTAGTCTGTAACTGTGGCGGCTATGAACGCCCGGAGATCATTTCCCTGTTAAAAGATTATATTGATATCTGGCTTCCTGATTTTAAATATTTTGACAATGAACTGGCTTTTCGCTATTCAAAAGCAAAATATTACTTTGAACAGGCCTCTGCTTCTATTGCCCAGATGATCCACCAGACCGGCGCACCCGAATATACACTCCATCCTTCCTCTGTCCCCGGCAGACCGGATTTTCCCTTAATGACGAAAGGCATCATTATCCGCCATATGGTCCTTCCCGGTCACAAGGATGACTCTATCCGGTTGCTTTACTGGATCCACCAACATTTTCCGGAGCATTCCTATCTGGTAAGTCTGTTAAGCCAGTACACTCCTTATACCCAAAATCCGGACTATCCCCAGCTAAACCGCCGGATCACTTCTTATGAGTATAACAAAGTAGTAGATACTGCCCTGGAGCTTGGCATGACTGACGGTTTTATGCAGCAAAAAAGCAGTGCGAAAGAAGAATACACACCGCCTTTTAATCTGGAAGGGCTGTAAAACGAAAGCTTGGTTGCCAAATGTCTATACGTCCTTGCGTGCAAGCACGCAGTCCGCATAGCCGCTTGGTAACACTTTCGCAATAAAATAAGACGGATATCGAATCTTTGATTAACCACTTCGCGATTACGATATCCGCCTTCTGACTATCTCGTCCATTGGACCAAGCCTCTCTTTTCTGAAACATTTGTTTTTCGTTTCTTTTCTCTATATTCAATTGTGTGCCTCATTTCTTTCTCTTCCGCTTTTCTTTTCTCACTCTTTCTTTTTATATTTCTTTCTATCTGGTAATCTTCTTTCGTCCTGACCATACTTTCTCGTCATATGACCAAACCGAAAACTGGATTTTCCAATTTTGTACTCTTCTCTTTTCGATACTCTTACGGATAGTTTTTTAAGTAAGCGGTTTTAAAAGATTGAGGTTTGTCCTAGTCTCATTTATAAATCACATCTTTTATAAATGAAACAATGTTATCCTTCTGGTGGTCCGTACCTCCTTTTCTTAGATTTTTTCGAAACTGATTGTCTACAATTTCTTTTTTATTTATTTTCTTCGTTCTTTTGTTGTCTTTAATATACCAGATATCCCGCATTTTGTCAATACTATTTTAAAATTAATTCTATATTTTTAGCATATTTTAAAATTGTATTTATTGATTATAATTATTTATATTTTTTGTACATTTTAATACTTTTATTTTGTATTCAAAACGTATTTATCAGAATATTCTATTAAGTTTTCACCATATGTATCGCGCAATAAAAAAGACCCCCGAAAGGATCTTACACTGCATCTTTTTTCGGGAATCTTTTTCGTATTTTATAATATGTAAACATATGAGCTGAAGCCGTTATGATCCAGGAAACCGGATAGGACAGATAAAGCACTTCAAGGGTCCGGCAGGAAGCAAAGATCGTAAAGATCCAGAATACACGGAAGCCGCAGGCTCCTGTTAAGGATACGATCATTGGAAGTACAGAATATCCCAGACCTCTTAAACTTCCTACCATACAATCCATAAGACCGCACAGAAAATAGGTACCGCAGATAATACGCAGTCTGCGCATGCCAAAGGCAAGTACCTCCGGATCAGAAGAATAGATACTTAAAAGTCCTTTTCCTCCAAATACAGCTCCCAGTCCCAGGATCAGACCTACTACTGTTACAACTCCCAGACAGATATTTTTAATCTTGTCAATACGGCTGTATTTCTTACCGCCCAGGTTCTGGCTGGTAAAGCTTAAGCTGGTCTGGTATACAGCATTCATAGCCGTGTATACAAAGCCTTCAATATTGGCAGAAGATGTATTTCCTGCCATGGCAATAGAGCCGAATGAGTTTACAGATGACTGGATCAGCACGTTGGAAATAGAGAAGATCGCCCCCTGCATACCTGCCGGCAGACCTATACGTATGATCTGTTTCAATTTTTCAGGTACAATGCGCAGCTTGGAAAGATGAAGCTTCATAGCTCCCCTTTCCTTCATCAGGCTGCGGATGATCAGGCCCGCAGACACACATTCAGAAATAACGGTTGCCCAGCCAACGCCATCTACGCCCATTCCCAGCTGTATTACAAAAAACAGGTTCAAAACTACATTTACAGCTCCGGCTGCAAATAAAAAGTACAACGGACGTCTGGTATCCCCTACCGCCCTTAAAAGAGCTGCACCGAAGTTATAGATCATCAGCACCGGCATCCCAAAGAAATAGATCTTCAGGTACAATGCCGCCTGATCCAGTACATCATCCGGTGTTCCCATAAGGGTAAGCATCGGCCTTGAAGCAGTTTCTCCCAGAAGCACCAGAAACAGACCGCTTAATATAGCCATCATAATAGCTGTGTGGACTGTATCCTGAATATCTTTTTCCTTCTGGCCGCCATAATATCTGGCAGCAAGAACATTGACACCTACTGATAATCCCACAAATACATTGATCATTAAATTGATCAGTGAGGCGGTAGAACCAACAGCTGCCAGTGCTGTACTTCCCGCAAACCTTCCTACTACAATGATGTCTGCCGCGTTAAAAAGCAGCTGAAGAATACCGGAAAGCATAAGGGGAACTGAAAAAACAAGGATCTTGCCCAGAAGTGGGCCGTTACACATATCTATTTCATATGATTTTTTCATTCTACGCATGCTCCGCTTCCATCCAGCCTGCGGCCATCTATGGTACAATTGCTCATCATCACACCATCAGAAAGGTTCAGATAATAGGTATGCCCCATAGATTCCTGCCAGCCTGTTAACATATATCCATCTGCACCAAACAGATACCATTTTTCATTGATCTTCGCCCAGGAAGTAAGATAATCCCCCTGATACAGATAACGCCAGCCCTTTACATCCTTCTCCCATTTTCCCAGATGGATATTCCTGTAACCAGCCATATCACTTTCTGGAACAGCAGTAAAATAATATTCCTTCCGCTCATCCTCTGTGGAAAATTCCACCATGTAACAACGTTCCAGAGAGTCATATACATCCCCCGATGCTTTTTCACGGCTAAAGGTCTCCGGACGGATGACAGGATAATGTTCCCCTTCTTTCAGACCATAGACTCTGCATTCTAAGTTTTTCTCTGTACCACCATTATAGGTGATCAGATAATAGCTTAAAGTCACATCTCCCAGATCTACCTGGTCTGTATTTTTTGTAACAGTAAATGTATCATTTTCACAGGTACGATTACCCATTACATAAGAAGTATATCCGTCATAAACAGGTGTCTGCCTGTTGTTTATATCCATATGAAGGGTGAGTGGTACATCTTTCTTAAAGGAAGAACCTGCTTGAGAAGAGAAGGTACTTCCCACAGCAAAGGCTGCTGCAAGAAGCAGTGTCATATAGTTTTTCACCAAGCATCCTCCTCTCATTTATCTTACTTTAAAATAACTTTCTTAAAGTTCTTCTTTCCGCGCTTGATCACAACACCATCACCTGCAAACTGTTCTTTTGCAAATACTGCCTTGATATCCTTGATCTGTGTTCCGTCAGCAGATACACCGCCCTGTTCTACATTTCTTCTTGCCTCAGAACGTGATGCGGCCAGTCCTGATTTTGTAAGAACAGTTAAAATGTCGATATTTCCATCTGTGAAATCTTCTTCACCCAGTTCACAGGTTGGCATATTTTCGGTATTAGCGCCGCCTGCAAATAATGCTCTTGCACCTTCCTGTGCTTTTGCAGCCTCTTCTTCCCCATGTACCAGCTTGGTCAGTTCAAATGCAAGGATCTCTTTTGCCTTATTTAACTGGCTTCCTTCCCACTTGTCCATTTCATCGATCTGCTCTAATGGCAGGAAAGTAAGCATACGCAGGCACTTAAGTACATCAGCGTCACCTACGTTTCTCCAGTACTGGTAAAAATCAAATGGAGAGGTTTTTTCAGGATCCAGCCATACAGCACCTGACTGGGTCTTGCCCATCTTTTTACCTTCGGAGTTTAATAACAGGGTAATGGTCATAGCATGAGCATCTTTGCCCAGCTTACGGCGGATCAGCTCTGTACCGCCTAACATATTGCTCCACTGGTCATCACCGCCGAACTGCATGTTGCAGCCATAGCGCTGGAACAGCTCATAGAAGTCATAGCTCTGCATCAGCATGTAGTTAAACTCTAAGAAGCTTAAGCCTTTTTCCATTCTCTGCTTGTAGCACTCTGCACGGAGCATATTATTAACGGAGAAATGAGGACCTACTTCCCTTAAAAATTCAATATAATTTAAGTTCATCAGCCACTCAGCATTGTTTACCATCAGGGCTTTTCCATCAGAGAAATCAATGAAACGGCTCATCTGCTTTTTGAAGCAGTCACAGTTGTGCTGGATGATCTCAGGTGTCATCATCTTACGCATATCAGTACGTCCTGATGGATCTCCTACCATACCAGTACCGCCTCCGATCAGGGCGATCGGCTTATTTCCAGCCATCTGAAGACGTTTCATCAGGCACAGTGCCATAAAATGTCCTACATGAAGACTGTCAGCAGTTGGGTCAAAACCAATATAGAAAACTGCTTTTCCTTCGTTTACCATTTTACGGATTTCTTCTTCATTTGTTACCTGGGCGATAAGACCTCTGGCAACTAATTCTTCATAGATCTGCATTTTTTTCTTTCCTTTCATTACCATCCCGTATACTAGTACATCGTTTTCGAAATAACTATACTACTCACTTGTCTGCGAATCTGATTGCACAGGCCTAAAAGCCTCAGCGTAGCCCACTACGCCTGCGTTTTTAGACCTGCACACTCAAATCCGCATCCTACGTGATCCGTACAGTTATTTACGTAGACTGGGGAACGGATATGGAAAAACATGGGAAATTATAACAAAAATCTTGCGCTTGAGGGGGCTTTCGGTTAAAATAAACTCATCATTACAAGATGTGTTCCTGGAATGGTGGAGTACATCATAAGAGAAAGGATGTGCAGCATTTATGAAGTGCCCGTACTGTAATGAAGCAGATACCAAAGTGATCGATTCCCGTCCGGCAGATGACAACAGTTCTATTCGCAGACGTCGTCAGTGTGAACGTTGCGGCAAGCGTTTTACCACTTATGAAAAATTAGAGACCATGCCCCTTATGGTGATTAAAAAAGATGAATCCAGAGAAGTCTATGACCGCTCAAAAATTGAAGCGGGTATTCTTCATTCCTGCCATAAACGTCCTGTATCCCCACGTCAGATCAGTACCATGATCGATGAGATCGAAAACCAGATCTTTAACAGGGAAGAGAAGGAAATCTCTACTTCCGTGATCGGGGAACTGGTCATGGATAAGTTGAAAAGTGTAGATGAGGTGGCGTATGTGCGTTTTGCTTCTGTTTACAGGGAGTTTAAGGATGTAAGTACCTTTATGGAAGAGTTAGGAAAACTTCTGAAAAAGTGAATCTAAAAGAAAGTAGAATTTAGTATGTTTCAATGTTTTTATCCCGGTAAAATAGAGGATTCCTCTTATGTTATTCCTTATGAAAACTGGAAAAAAATGGGAATCCAGGGGATCATTTACGATATCGATAATACATTAGTTCCCCATGGGGCACCGGCAGATGAGAGAGCCATAAAATTATTTGAACATTTGAAAGAGCTGGGTCTTAAGACCTGCCTTCTCTCTAATAATAAAGAACCGAGGGTGAAGTCCTTTGCAGACCAGGTAAAAAGCCCTTATATTTATAAAGGTGGGAAACCGGGAGCCAAAGGCTATAAAAAGGCTATGGGGATTATGGGCACAGATATAAAGACCACTTTGTTTGTAGGAGATCAGCTTTTTACAGATATCTTGGGTGCCAACTGGCTGGGAATACAGACCGTCCTGGTAAAGCCTATTAACCCAAAAGAAGAGATACAGATCGTTTTAAAACGCTATCTGGAAAAGCCAGTCCTGTATTGTTACAGGAAAAGCCTGAAAAAGGGATAGATACAGGAAGGATAATAGGAAAAGTCCTGAAAAGAAGAAAGAGACAGCAGGAGAGAGTATAATGGATGGAAGAACAAAAGTATATGGGGTGATAGGAGATCCTGTGGAGCACTCCATGTCACCTCTTATGCATAACTTTTATGCCAGACGCACTGGAAAGGATCTGGTGTATGTTCCTTTTCATGTAAACCGGGGAACTGTAGAAATGGCAGTAAAAGGAGCATTTGCATTAAATATCCAGGGGATCAATGTCACCGTTCCCCACAAACAGGATGTGATGAAATGCTTAGAGGCTATTGACGAAGATGCCCTGGCTATTGGAGCTGTGAATACGCTGGTGCGCACAGAGCATGGTTACAAGGGATATAATACTGACGGTGCCGGCCTGAAACGGGTTATGGATGAGGCTGGTATCTCTATTACAGGAGAAAAATGTATTCTGCTGGGGGCGGGAGGCGCAGCCAAGGCAGCTGCTTATATCCTTGCAAAGTCCGGTGCGGCAGTTGTTTATATCTTAAACCGCAGCCTGGAGAAAGCTGCAGCCCTGGCAGATTATATCAACGGGCTTGCAGGGCGGGAAGTACTTATTCCTTTAAAGCTTGAAGAGTATGGCCAGATTCCCCAAAATGAAAAAGGATATCTTGCGGTCCAGTCCACCAGTGTAGGTATGCATCCCCATACAGAGGATGTTATTATAGAAGATACGGACTTTTATAAGCTGATCCATACAGCAGTGGACATTGTATACACACCTTCCTGCACGAAATTTATGAAAATGGTACAGGAGGCAGGCGGAAAAGCCATCAACGGTCTGGATATGCTTCTGTATCAGGGACTGATCGCCTATGAACTGTGGAATCCGGATGTAAAGGTGGACAAAGATACGATTGATACAGTACGTGAAATGATCTTAGATCATTTACATGGAAATACAAGAAAGAACAATGTGATCTTTACTGGATTTATGGGAGCGGGAAAGACAAGTGCTGGCCGGTTTTATGCATCCCATTATCACATGCCTTTTATTGACACAGACCAGGAGATTGAAAAAGAAGCCGGTATGGCTATTTCCAGGATCTTCGCAGACAAGGGAGAGGAAGTCTTTAGAAAGTTAGAGACACAGTGTCTGGAAAAGCTGTTGAAGACAACTGATGGAGCAGTGATCTCTGTAGGCGGCGGTCTTCCTTTAAGAGAGGAAAACAGAGAGCTTTTAAAGAAGCTTGGACTGGTGGTATATCTGGATGTTTCACCGGAGACTGTTTACAAGCGTATCGGGGCAGATGTGTCCAGCCGTCCTATGCTTCACAGTGATGATGTGCCGGCACGGATCAGAAGCTTACTGGATGAGCGGCGGCCATTATATTTAAAAGCAGCACATATGGCAGTGGATGTAAATGATCGTTCTTTAGAGGATATTGCAGAAGAAATCTACCAGGAAGCACATAAATAGTGTAAATCAGCTGTAAATACGAAAAAAGAACTTGAAAAACCATAATACATAGTATAAAATAAAAAAGATTAGAGAGAAATTAGAGGATGCAGGCAGCATCCTGAACGAACTTAAGGAGGAATATCTTTATGATATCAGCAGGCGATTTTAGAAACGGAATTACACTGGAAATTGATGGACAGGTTGTTCAGATCCTTGAATTCCAGCATGTTAAGCCAGGCAAGGGCGCTGCTTTCGTGCGTACTAAATTAAAAAATGTTATCAACGGCGGTGTTGTTGAGCGTACTTTCCGTCCAACCGAGAAGTTCCCGGCAGCAAGAATCGACCGTGTAGATATGCAGTATCTGTATGAGGATGGAGATCTGTATAACTTCATGAACGTAGAGAACTACGAGCAGTTAGCATTAAATAAGGACATCATCGGTGATGCATTAAAATTTGTTAAAGAGAATGAGATCTGTAAAGTTTGTTCTTACAACGGAAATGTATTCTCTGTAGAGCCACCTCTGTTTGTAGAGCTGGAGATCACTGATACAGAACCAGGCTTTAAGGGTGATACAGCAACCGGCGCAAGCAAGCCAGCAACTGTTGAGACCGGAGCTACTGTAAGTGTTCCGTTATTCGTAAACACAGGTGATAAGATCAAGATCGATACCAGAACCGGCGAATATCTGTCCCGTGTATAAGCAGATTGCTTAGATAAAAAGTAAAAGATTGCTCCGGCAGACTGCCGGAGCGATTTTCGTATATGAGAGAGAAGAATACAAGGAGAAATAATTGTGAAAAAGATTCTGGAAGTTCTGGAGCAGGAACTGAAAGCAGCATTTGCAGCCTGCGGCTATGAAGAAAAGTTCGCAAAAGTGGTTTTATCCAACCGCCCGGATCTGTGCGAATATCAGTGCAACGGTGCTATGGCAGCTGCCAAGGCATATAAAAAGAAACCTATTGATATTGCAAATGCAGTGGTAGAGCAGCTTACAGGAGAAAATGCAAGTCCTGTATTTTCCCAGATCGTAGCAGTGATGCCTGGTTTTATCAACTTAAAGCTTTCTGAAAGCTTTTTAGCTGACTATATGAACGGCATGGCAGCAGATGAGAAGCTGGGACTGGAAGAGCCTGCAAAAAAAGAAACGATTATCGTAGACTTTGGCGGTGCCAATGTGGCAAAACCTCTTCATGTAGGACATTTACGTTCTGCTGTTATCGGTGAAAGCGTAAAACGTATGGGACGTTTCCTGGGCCACAATGTGATTGGTGATGTGCATTTAGGTGACTGGGGACTGCAGATGGGCCTTATTATTGAGGAACTCCGTGACCGCAAGCCTGAGCTGCCATATTTTGATGAAAATTATACAGGAGAATATCCGGCTGAGGCACCTTTTACCATCAGCGAGTTAGAGGAGATCTATCCGGCTGCCAGCGGTAAGTCAAAGGTGGATGAGGCGTTTAAAGAGCGTGCCCATCAGGCAACCTTAAAGCTTCAGAAGGGTTATCCTCCGTTCAGGGCTATTTGGAAGCACATTATGAATGTGTCTGTAGCTGATCTTAAGAAGAACTATTCCAATCTGAATGTAGATTTTGACCTGTGGAAAGGCGAAAGCGATGCAGAACCATACATCCAGAAGATGATAGATACCTTAGAGGCTCAGGGACTGGTACATGAAAGCCAGGGAGCCTTAGTTGTAGATGTGGCAGAAGAAGGCGATACCAAGGAGATCCCTCCATGCCTGATCCGTAAGTCAGACGGAGCTTCTTTATATGCAACTTCTGACCTTGCTACCATTGTAGAGCGCGAGGAAGACTTTAAGCCGGATCGCTATATTTATGTAGTAGATAAGCGTCAGGCTATGCATTTTGAGCAGGTATTCCGCGTTGCAAAGAAAGCAGGTATTGTTAAGCCTGAGACCCAGATGGTATTTTTAGGCTTCGGTACTATGAATGGCAAGGACGGAAAGCCTTTTAAGACAAGAGAAGGCGGTGTTATGCGTCTTGAGAAGCTGATCGCAGATATTGATGAGGCTGTTTACCAGAGGATCATGGAAAACCGCACGGTATCTGAGGAGGAAGCAAAAGAGACAGCAAAGATCGTAGGTCTTGCAGCATTAAAATACGGCGATCTGTCAAATCAGGCTTCCAAGGATTATATCTTTGATACTGACCGCTTTATCTCCTTTGAGGGAAATACAGGCCCATACATCCTTTATACCATCGTCCGCATCAAGTCCATTTTAAATAAATATAAGGAAAATGGCAGACAGGTAACAGAAAAAGGTGTAGAAAAGAAGATCCTTCCTGCAAAGGGCGTTTCTGAGAAGGCACTGATGCTTCAGCTTTCCAAGTACAATGAAGTGATCGAAAATGGCTTTGCAGAGACAGCGCCTCATAAGATCTGTCAGTATATTTATGAGCTGGCCAATGCGTTTAACAGCTTTTACCATGATACAAAGATCCTCTCAGAAGAAGATCCGTCAGTAAAAGACAGCTATATTGGCCTGATCACATTGACCAGAAGAACACTGGAGATCTGCATCGGACTTCTGGGAATTGAGGCTCCGGAGCGGATGTAAAGAAGGGGTAGATCAACGTCATGAAAATCGTCAAAATGGATGCAAACAGTTTCTGGAAAGGCGAAGCTGGCGTAGTGGGTCTGGTGGAAGATCAGGCCCACACCTTTAAAACAAAGTTATATCTGAAAAACGGACAGGTAAAGGACTATTCCTGTACCTGTGAAAAAGGGAATTCTTACAGGGGCATCTGCGCCCATGGGGAGGCCCTTTTTGCGTATTATAAAGAATATCAGGCAGAAATGTCCAAGCCTCTGGTACATAGTTCTTCCCAGGTCCATACTATGATCCGCGAGTACACCAATCAGGAGGTAGCCCGTATTTTAGAGGAAGAAGAGGGAAGCCAGGTAAAACTGGTGCCGACGGTGCTCTTAAATGGCAGGGATGTACATCTGGAATTTAAAGTAGGCCGTGAAAAAATGTATGCAGTGAGAGATCTGGGAGAATTTTCTGACGCAGTGACCATGGGTGCTTATGTGGAATATGGAAAAGAGCTGGCATTTCACCATCAGGGAAGTTCTTTTTGCCCGGAAAGCAGGGGATTATTATCCCTGGTCATGAGCCTGACGGAAGGACAGAAGTCACAAAGGGAGATCACCCTTAGCCGTATGAACAGAGACCGCTTTTTTGAGGTTTTAGAACAGGAAGAACTGGAGGTGCAGCTTCCGGGAGGTATCCGGTCATCTCTTAAAGTGCAGAAAAAAGACCCTAAGCTGGTGATCTGCATCAGTAAATATGGAAGAGATGGTGTGGAAGCTGTATTAAAGGGGGTATGTACAGAAGAAGGAAGTGTTACAGAACCGGTCCTTGCCTTTTTCAGGGGTGAGCGCCGCATTTATATTGTAACGGAAAAGACTGTCTGTTGCTGTTCCCATCATTTCAGTCAGGCGGCAGGAACCTTCTTAGAGCAGATCACCAGAGACCGGGAATACAAGATACAGGCGGGGGCCAAGGATATTCCTCTTTTATATGAACGTGTGCTTAAAACTTTAAAACCATACAGCCTTATGCAGCAGGAAAACGTGGATCTGGAAGAATATAAAATGGAGCCTTTAAAGGCGGTGTTTCGTTTTGATGCTGACGAAAAGGGCATTTTATACATGGAACCGCTTTTGTCCTATGGTGAGTATACATTCCATCCTGTAGAAGATGAAAATCTTCCTTCAGCTATCTGCCGTGATGTGCCGGGAGAGTTTAAGATCAGCCAGGTGATACGGAAATATTTTAAATACAGGGACCCAAAAGATGGGCGCCTTGTATTAAAAGAAGATGAAAAAGCTTTGTATCACCTTCTTGATAAGGGAATGGAAGAGTTTCGCAGCATGGGAGATGTATACCTGTCAGAGTCCATGAAAAACTGGAAAATTATGGAAACACCTACTGTATCCGCCGGTGTCAGCGCTTATACAGGCTGGCTGGAGCTGACTGTAGATATGGGAGAGTTTCCAAAGGAGGAACTGGGCCGTATCCTGGCTGCCTACAGCCAGAAAAAGAAGTATTACCGCTTAAAGAGCGGACAATTTTTAATGCTGGATAAAGGGGGAATGTTTACCCTTACAAAGCTGGCAGGAGAGCTTGGAATCAGCAAAAAAGATCTGCAAAGCGGTACGATCCGTCTGCCTGCGTACAGAGCCTTGTATCTGGACCATATTTTAAAAGAAGGTCCGGGCATTACCTATTACAGAGACCAGCTGTTTAAGGCAATGGTCCGTGCAGTAAAGGCAGTAGAAGACAGTGATGAGCCGGTTCCGGCCCGTTTTGAAAACGTTTTAAGAGAATACCAGAAAATGGGATTCCGATGGATGAAAACATTGGATAAATGTGGTTTTGGCGGTATTTTAGCTGATGATATGGGTCTTGGAAAGACCATTCAGGTGATCGCCCTGTTTGAAGATGCCTACATCAGTGGGGAAAAGGCACCAAGTCTTGTAGTCTGTCCGGCTTCCTTGGTCTTTAACTGGGAACAGGAGATACAGAAATTTGCTCCGGATCTGAAGGTACAGTCAGTGGTGGGAACTGGCCCGCAGAGAATGGAACTGCTGCAAAGCATCAAAGAAGGTGGTCTGGGCTGTCAGGTCCTGATCACCTCCTATGACCTGTTAAAAAGAGATATTGCAAATTATGAAGGAATTGATTTCCGATTCCAGATCATTGATGAAGCCCAGTATATAAAAAATGCTGCCACCCAGAGCGCCCGTTCTGTAAAGGCAGTTAATGTACGCTCACGTTTTGCACTGACAGGTACGCCAATTGAAAACCGTCTGGGAGAGCTTTGGAGTATTTTTGATTTTCTGATGCCTGGATTTTTGTTTGGAAACCAGTATTTTCGCAGGGAATATGAGATTCCTATCACAAAAGAAAGGAATGAGCAGGCTTTAGAGCGGTTAAAGGGGCTGATCGGACCTTTTATCCTGCGAAGGGTAAAGAAGGATGTATTAAAAGAGCTTCCGGATAAGCTGGAAAAAGTGGTGTATTCTACCTTGGAGGAAGAGCAGAAAAAACTGTATACAGCCAATGCCATTTTATTAAAGGAAAAACTGGAATCCGATGACTTTAAAGGAGCAGAAAAGCTGCAGATCTTATCGGATCTGATGCGTCTGCGCCAGATCTGCTGTGATCCCAGGCTTTGTTATGGAAATTATAAAGCTGGTTCTGCCAAGCTTAAGACCTGTATGGATCTGATCCGCACCGGTGTGGAAGGGGAGCATAAAATCTTATTGTTCTCCCAGTTTACATCTATGCTGGATCTGATCGAAGAGCAGCTAAAAAAGGATGGCATTGAATGTTATAAGCTGACGGGAGCAACGCCGAAAGAAGAACGTATTCAGATGGTATCCCGTTTCCACCAGAATGAGGTGCCTGTATTTCTTATCAGCCTGAAAGCAGGAGGAACGGGATTAAACCTGACAGCAGCAGATATTGTGATCCATTATGATCCATGGTGGAATGTGGCAGCCCAGAACCAGGCAACAGACCGTACCCACAGGATCGGCCAGGAAAAGCAGGTAATGGTATACAAGCTGATCACCAGTGATACCATTGAGGAAAATATCTTAAAGCTTCAGGAAGCAAAAAAGGATCTGGCAGACCAGATCGTGTCAAAGGGTGGTATTTCCTTTGGAGAACTTACAAAAGATGATATTTTAAAGATGATAGAGGAGAGCAGGCCATGAAAAAAACAGTAACATTTGGTGAGATCATGCTCCGTTTAAAAACACCGGAACATCTGAGGATCGTGCAGACAGATGGGTTTGAGGCAAGCTACGGAGGCGCAGAGGCCAATGTGGCGGTTTCTCTGGCAGTGCTTAAGGATCCGGTATCCTTTGTGACTAAGCTGCCGGATAATTCTGTTGGCACAGCTGCTTTAAATGAAATGCGCAGGTACGGTGTGGACACCTCCAAAGTGGTGGTTGGAGGTTCCAGGCTGGGGATCTATTTCTTTGAAAAAGGAACGGATATCCGGCCGACCAATGTAGTTTATGACAGAGAAGGAAGTGCTCTTGCCTTATCAAAGGCGGAAGAGTTTCACTGGGATGAGATATTAAAGGATACAGATATTTTTTATTTCTCCGGTGTAACACCTGCAGTCAGTGAATCTGTGGCAGAAACAGTTTTAGAAGCCTTAAAATACTGTAAAACTCATGGTATCGAAACAGTCTGCGACCTAAATTACCGTTCAAAAATGTGGGGGATTAAGAAAGCACAGTCTGTTATGGGTGAGCTGATGAACTATGTAACATTATGCATTGCCAATGACGAGGATTTTGAGTCATCTCTGGGTATCCACGCATATGACGGGGATATTTCCAAAGGAATTGACCAGATTGACAGCTACAAAGCAGGCATGAAAGAGATCCAGAGCCGTTATCCGGGCTGTAAGGCAGTTGCCAGTGTTCTTCGCAATATGTATACAGCAGAAGACGGTGACTGGTTGGGGATTTATTTAAAGGACGGTGTATTTTACGAAAGTCCGGTACACAAAGTACACAGCTTTGAGGCAGTAGGAGCAGGTGATGCTTTTGCGGGTGCATTGCTGCATAGTCTTGTAAGAGAGTTTGAACCTCAGGAATTGATCGATTTTTCTATTTCAGCCAGTGTATTAAAGCTGATGATCCAGAGAGATTTTAATCTGGTAACAGAAAATGAGATCCAAAGAGTTATGGAGTCTAAAGCGGCAAATCTGCAGAGATGATTTTTCTCTCAGCAGAGAATAGTACTGCCGGATGGGCAGTGTGATAAAAAGAGGGTGGTTTCTGTGAACAGACAGACAAAGATACGACTTGAAAATGGAACCATATTATTATTAGGAGCAGCGGCTTTTGTCTTACTTGCAGCCAGTCTGTTGCCTTCTTATGCCATGTCAGAAAAGGTACGCTCCTATCTGGAAATGAACCGTATGGTGGAGAGAGCCTTTGCAGCAATGCTGCTGGTGCTTTCTTTGCAGCTGATGAAACGAAAGAAAGCAGCCTGGGAAATGACCATGGCTGTATTAACACTAAGCCTTTTGAGGGGACTGGGAGAGATAGTGCATACAGGCCCTGGGAAGGGAAACATATTTATACTTGTTCAGGCATGCATTTTTCTGATCCTTTTATGGTGCAGGAAGGATTTTTGCAGCCCGGCTTCTAAAAGGTCCCTGAAACAGGCCTTTGGCTTTGCGCTTTTATCTTTGATGGGTGTGTCAGTGAATGCGGTCATCACCCGCCATTATATGAATCTGGCTATGGGAAAGGGAACTGTATCTTTTTCGGAGAGTCTTATAGCCGGGCTGGGAATGCTTTTTGGCATGGGAGATGGATTTTACCCAGGAGAGTTTGCAGGGCATTTTGAGCAGCTGGTATTTTTCTTCAGCTGGATCTGTATTCTGGCAGCGGTGATCCATGTATTCCGTCCATGGATGGAAAATCCCGGAAAAACAGCATCGGATCTGCAGCATGCCAGAACCTTATTAAATCTTTACAGCCAGAATCCCTGCTCCTATCTGACTCTGGAAGATGACAAGATCCTCTATTTTGGAAAACAGGTGGATGGGGTCATTCCCTATGGGATCGTTGGCGATACAGTGGTGGTCAATGGTGACCCGGTTTGTAAAGATGAGGATTTTCCAAAGCTTCTGGATGAATTTAAGGAATTCTGCCTAAAAAGTGCCCATAAGCTGTTTATTTTAAGCATTACAGATCATTTTCTGGGAGAATATAAGAGACAGGGCTTTGGGACTGTAAAATGCGGGGAAGAGGCGAGGTTTAAGCTGTCTGACTATGAGATCAGCGGCAAGAAGGGCGCTAAGATGCGCATGAACATCAACCATGCGAAAAAAGCGGGTATTATTGTCAGGGAGTATAAAATACTGGAAAAGAAAGATAGGGCGTTAGAGGCAGAATTTAACCGTATTACAGATGAATGGCTGCAGGGCAAAAAAAGCTCCATGCTGAAATTTACCATGGGTACTTTAGGACTGGATAATCCCATGGACCGGCGGTATTTTTATGCAGTGGATGAAAGCGGCAGAATGGCAGCCTATATTGTTTTTGTGCCGTTTCTTGGAAAGAACGGATATATGGCAGATATGACACGCCATGGAAATAAAGCACCGGGCGGCGTAATGGAGCTGATCATGTATGAGGCTTTTCAGGTATTTAAAGAAGAAGGTGTGGAGTATGCAAGTCTGGGTGTAGCGCCTCTTGCAGGCTTAAAAGAAGAAAATGCCGGTTTTATGGAAAAGCTTTTGGAATTTGTCTATGAACATTTAAACCAATGTTACGGTTTTAAAGATCTTTACCGGGCGAAAGAAAAGTACAGTCCAACGGTGTGGGAACCATCCTATTATGCTTACCTGCCAAAGATCCCTTCTCCTGATATGTTTTATGCAGTGGTAAAGATTCAGAATCCCCATGGAATCCTGGATTTCTTTCAGTGGGTAAAGCTGCCGGTACATAAAAAAATGCCTGAGAAGCAGAAAATAGCAGAACTTCAAAAAGGTTACAGAGCCGGGGAAAAGGAAACAGAGGCGAAAAAAGACCATGAGTGAGATCCAAAAAGAAACAGATGAGATAAGGTCGACCGCAGGCTATATCAACATGCCTGCGGGAACATTATATTATAAAACATACGGGAAAAAATGTGATACACAGGGAAAAAACAGACTTCCGGTGGTACTCCTTCATGGGAACAGGGGCACTCACCGGGATTTTTTATACCGTGCATATGGAGGACGCGCCAGTGACGCATGTGATGATTCTTATATAAAGATGCTGACAGGTGCGGGATGCCTGGTGATCGCCATGGACAGCAGAGGCCATGGAAGATCGGTACTGAAAGCTGCTGCTTTAAAGACCGCTGCTTTGAAAATTACTGTAGGAAAAAAAGGGAAACTGCAAAATAGCAGTGACAAAAGGCATACTGCAGCAGCAGATATGGCAGAAGATGTGGTCCGTCTGTTAGATCATTTAAAAATAGAAAAGGCAGTGATCCTGGGATTTTCTGACGGGGCAAATACAGCTTTGGAGTTTGCTGCAGATCATCCGGACCGGACGTTTAAGATCATAGCAGTCAGCGCCAACGCACTGCCTGATGGACTTATCGCTCCTATGCTTTTTATGGAAAGAATGCGCTTTTGGTGGGCGAAAGCTATGGAGAGCATAAAACCTGATGGGAGAATTGGAAAATGGTGTAAAAAAGAACAGTTTTTAAGCGGACTTATCCTTCATTCACCTTATCTTACAGAAGAACGGTTAAAAAGGATCACAGTACCGGTCCTTTTAATGGCTGGGACCCATGACCTGATCAAGGAGTCCCACACCCGGTTTATAGCAAAATGTATCCCGGACAGCCAGTTGGTTCTTATAAAGGGAGGTACTCATCAGGGCTTTTTTAAGAAAAAAGAACTTTATACAGGTGCAATATCAGAGTTTCTGTTTGACAAAAAAGAAGTTAGACAAGACTAACAACATTATTAAAAAATTAACATAATTATTAAAAAAATAACGATAACTTTTCATATTGTATACAAAGTTAAAGTATGTTATACTCAAAAATGGCTGTTATGGTCCCACTAATTAGGGACTATTGAACAAAAGAAATCAAAAAGAAAGAAAGAGGGGAAGAAACCATGGGTTTGGCGACTTTTAAAGGCGGCATTCATCCGTATGAAGGAAAAGAATTGTCAGAAAACAAACCGATCCAGGTCCTTCTGCCAAAGGGCGAACTGGTATTTCCTATGTCTCAACATATAGGAGCACCTGCAAAACCACTAGTGGCAAAGGGTGACAGGGTTCTTGCTGGACAGAAGATCGGGGAAGCCGGTGGATTCATTTCAGCAAATGTGATCTGTTCTGTATCCGGTACTGTTAAGGCAATCGAACCAAGACGTATGGTAAATGGCGCAATGGTACCTTCCATCATCGTAGAAAACGATGGTGAGTACGAAACAGTAGAAGGGGTAGGAGAGGACAGGGATCCATCCACACTTTCAAAAGATGAGATCCGTTCTATCGTAAAAGAGGCAGGAATCGTAGGTTTAGGAGGCGCAGGCTTCCCAACTCACGTAAAGCTGACTCCAAAGGATGAGAACGCTATTGATTACGTTATTGTAAATGGTGCAGAGTGCGAGCCATATCTGACCAGCGATTATCGCATGCTGATCGAAGAGCCTGAAAAGATCGTAGGCGGTCTGAAAGTTATGTTACAGCTGTTTGATAACGCAAAGGGCGTGATCGCAATCGAAAACAACAAGCCGGAAGCTATTAAAAAACTGACTGAGATGGTAAAGGATGAACCAAAGATCACTGTCTGTCCGTTACTTACCAAGTATCCTCAGGGTGGTGAGCGTTCTATCATTTACGCTGTAACAGGACGCAAGGTAAATTCTTCCATGCTGCCGGCAGATGCAGGCTGTATCGTAGATAACGTAGATACAGTTGCAGCTATTTATATGGCTGTATGCAAGTCTACTCCATTAATGAGAAAGATCATTACTATTACAGGTGATGCTGTGGCGCAGCCCCAGAACTTTAGCGTAAAACTGGGAACCAACTATCAGGAACTGATCGAAGCAGCAGGCGGTTTCAAAACTGAGCCTGAGAAGATCATTTCCGGCGGTCCTATGATGGGACAGGCGCTGTTTACTGTAGATGTGCCTGTATGCAAGACTTCTTCCGCCCTGACCTGCTTCACAAAAGACCAGGTAGCAGCTTTTGAACCAACTGCATGTATCCGCTGCGGACGCTGCGTAAGTGTCTGCCCAAGCCATATCGTACCGGTTATGATGATGAAGGCAGCTATGAACCATGACTGTGAGACCTTTGAAAAGATCAATGGTATGGAATGTATGGAATGCGGAAGCTGTACATATATCTGTCCTGCAAGACGTCCTCTGACCCAGGCGTTTAAGGAAATGCGTAAAACGGTTGCGGCTAACCGCAGGAAGAAAGGCTAGGAGGGGACAAAAGCTATGAATAAATTATTAAACGTATCTTCATCTCCTCATGTGAGATGCAGTGTGAATACACAGAACCTGATGCTTGACGTGGTGATCGCCATGATCCCGGCAGCAGCTTTCGGTGTATATAACTTTGGCTTCCACGCACTGCTTGTACTTCTGATCACATCAGCAGTTTGTGTGGCAAGTGAATATGTTTACGAAAAACTGATGCATAAGCCTATCACCATTGCAGACGGAAGTGCTCTTGTTACAGGTATGATCCTGGCACTGAACATGCCTCCTCAGATCCCTGTATGGGTACCTGCACTGGGCGGTATCTTTGCGATCATTGTTGTAAAGCAGCTTTACGGCGGACTGGGACAGAACTTTATGAACCCGGCTCTGGCTGCAAGATGCTTCCTGCTGATCTCCTTTGCAGGCATGATGAATAACTTTTCATCTGCAAGACTGGGATTTGACAGTGTTTCTGGAGCAACTCCTCTGGCAGCTATGCGTGCCGGACAGAGTGTAGATCTGGCTTCTATGTTTATCGGACGTATCCCGGGTACTATTGGTGAGGTTTCCACCATCGCTCTTCTGGTCGGCGGTATTTACCTGTTAGTACGCAAGGTTATTTCCTGGAGGATCCCGGTGATCTATATTGGAACAGTTGCAGTATTTGTATTCATTTTTGGTGGTTTTGATGTAAATTATGTACTCTGCCAGGTATGCGGCGGTGGTCTTATCTTTGGTGCTTTCTTTATGGCAACTGATTATGTGACCAGCCCGATCACTCCAATGGGACAGGTCGTATTCGGTGTTGTTTTAGGACTTTTAACCGGTATCTTCCGTCTGTGGGGTGCTTCTCCTGAAGGTGTTTCCTATGCGATCATTTTAAGCAACCTGTTTGTACCGATGATCGAACGTGTGACCCTTCCAAAAGCATTTGGAAAGGAGGCAAAGAAGGCATGAAAGGAATTTTAAAAGATGCTGCAATCCTGTTTGTGATCACTCTGATCGCAGGACTTTGCCTGGGGGCAGTTCACGAAGTAACATTAGATCCGATTGCAAAGGCTCAGCTGGCAGCAGCTACCAAAACTTATAAAGAAGTATTCCCGGAAGCAGCAAAATTTGAACAGACCGATGAACTGACAGCAGCAGTAGCCGCATCTGCAGATGAGATCCTGGCTCAGGGCTTTGGAAATGTATCTGTTGATGATGCACAGGTTGCAGAAGCAGAAGATGGTTCTGTTCTTGGATATCTGATCACTGCAAGTTCTACAGAAGGCTACAATGGCCTGGTACAGATCTCTGTAGGTATCACTTCTGAAGGAAATCTGACTGGTCTTGGCTTCTTAAGCATCAGCGAGACTCCTGGTCTTGGTATGAAAGCAAAAGAACCGGCCTTCAAGGATCAGTTTAACGGAATGAAAGCACAGAAACTGGAAGTAACAAAGACAGACGCAACAGCTGATAACCAGATTCAGGCCATCAGCGGCGCTACCTATACTTCCAAGGCAGTAACCGGTGCCACAAATGCAGCTATTTACTTTGTGGAAAACTGCGTTGGAAAGTAGGAGGTGTAAGAAATGAACAAGTATACAGAACGTCTTTATAATGGTATATGGAAAGAAAATCCTATCTTCGTTCAGATGTTAGGTCTGTGTCCTACACTGGCTGTTACTACATCTGCTATGAATGGTCTTGGTATGGGACTTTCCTCTACTGTAGTATTAGTAGCAGCAAATTTTATTATCTCCCTGATGAGAAGCATCATCCCGGGAAGAGTCCGTCTTCCAGGTGAGATCGTAGTTGTTGCTTCCCTGGTAACCATCGTAGATATGTTGATGGAAGGCTTTACACCAGATCTTTACAGCGCACTGGGTATTTACATTCCTCTGATCGTTGTAAACTGCGTTATCTTAGGCCGTGCAGAGGCATTTGCTATGAAGAACAAACCGGTCATTTCTGCATTTGACGGAGCAGGCATGGGCCTTGGATTTACCGTTGCTCTTGTTTGTATCGGTGCTGTCCGTGAGATTTTAGGTGCAGGTACTGTCTTTGGTGTGACTGTCATGCCTGCTTCCTATCAGCCTATTTCCATCTTTATCCTGGCACCTGGCGCATTCTTTGTCTTGGCATGCTTAACTGCATTACAGAACAAGTTAAAGATGCCATGTGCGACCAATGGTTCTGCTAAGGGCAAGAAAGCTAAGAAGGCTTGCTGCGGTGATTGCGCAAGCTGTGCAGAAGCAAAAGAAGAGACGGAAGAATAGGAGGTAGAAACGGATGAAAGAGTTACTTGTTATTGCCATTAGCTCCGCATTTGTGAGCAACGTGGTATTAAGCCAGTTTTTAGGCATCTGTTCCTTCGTCGGCGTATCCAAAAAGGTAGAGACAGCAGCAGGTATGGGCGGTGCGGTTATCTTCGTTATCACCATCGCTTCCGTTGTTGCAAGTCTGATCTATCAGTTCGTCCTGGATCCATTAGGACTGGATTATCTGAAGACCATTGTCTTTATCCTTGTAATTGCGGCTCTGGTACAGATTGTAGAAATGTTCTTAAAGAAATGTATGGTTTCCCTGTACAATGCATTAGGTGTATTCCTTCCATTGATCACAACGAACTGTGCAGTATTAGGTGTTGCCCTTACTAACGTACAGAATAGCTATAACTTCGCTCAGAGCGTAGTAAACGGTGTTGCAACTGCTATTGGTTACACTGTTTCTATCGTACTCCTTGCCGGTATCCGTGAGCGTATTGAAGGAAATGATATCCCATACAACTTCCAGGGATCTCCTATCGTACTGGTAACTGCAGGCCTTATGGCAATCGCATTTTTCGGATTTTCCGGATTACTGTAGAAGGAGGAGACGAAGATGAACATGACAGCAATTTTGATCGCTGCTGCTGTTATTGCAGTGGCAGGTTTGATCGTAGGAATCGGTCTTGGACTTTTCGGTGAGAAGTTTAAGGTAGAAGTAGATGAAAAGGAAGTAGCTATCCGTGAGGAACTTCCTGGAAATAACTGCGGCGGCTGCGGTTTCGCAGGCTGTGACGCATTGGCAAAGGCAATTGCAGAGGGAAAAGCTCCTGCAAATGCATGTCCTGTAGGTGGAGCACCTGTAGGCGAAAAGATCGCTGCTATCCTTGGCGTATCTGCAGGAGCAGCAGAGAAGAAGGTTGCATTTGTACGTTGTAAAGGATCCTGTGACAAGGTTAAGACTCTTTACAACTACGACGGTATTGATGACTGTGCAAAGGCATCTGTAGTGCCTGCCGGTGGTCCTAAGGCCTGCAGCTACGGCTGTACCGGTTTTGGCTCCTGCGTAAAGGCATGTCAGTTTGATGCGATCCATGTTGTAGACGGCGTAGCTGTTGTAGACAAGGAGAAGTGCGTAGCCTGCGGCAAGTGTGTTGCTACCTGTCCAAAGGGACTGATCCAGATCGTTCCTTACAATGCAGAGCATTTAGTACAGTGCAGCAGCCATGACAAGGGCAAAGATGTAAAGGCTGCATGTCAGGCCGGATGTATCGGCTGTACTTTATGTACCAAGCAGTGTGAATCTGACGCTATCCATATGGATAACAACCTTGCAGTGATTGATTATGAGAAGTGTACAAACTGCGGAAAGTGCGCAGAAAAGTGCCCTGTGAAGGTTATTCTGTAATCAAAAAAGATAACTGTAAAAAAGCTTCAGACGGTGAGGATATCATTGTCTGAGGCTTTTTTTGTTAGAGTACATCTGAAAGGAGCTTATGGATACAGCATAGACACAGCCGGATTTTGGTGGTAATCTAAAAAAGCAGTGCGTAAAAAAGAGTATGTTAAAAATGTATATGCATGAAAGGGGATTACTTATGATGATAGAGCAGCTTTGGGGTTCACCGGATATTTTCCGGATTCTGGTACCATTACCGGAAAATCCATTAAAGGGGTTAAATGTTTATGTTCTGCGGACAAAAGAACAGGCTCTTGTGATCGATACAGGTTTTCGCAGGGAAGAGTGCAGGAAAGCCTTGTGGGATGGGATCAGTGAGCTGGGCCTTGATCTGTCAAAGACATCCCTGTTTTTAACTCATCTGCATTCTGATCATACGGGGCTTGTGTGGGATTTTGTAAATAAGGGAATTCCGGTCTACATGAGTAAAAGAGAGATCAGTTATCAGAAGCGGCTGGAAAAGACAGCTTTTGAGACATTGTTTCCGCGTTTTCGCAGAGAAGGTTTCCCTGATGAACTGTTAAAACGACAGGTCACGGAAAATCAGGGAAGTGCCTACAGTGCCAGACCTGGATATCCGGTAAATCCTGTGGAAGATAACGCATCTTTTATGGTCGGTGAATATGAGGTAAAAGCTTTCTGCACGCCGGGACATACGCCGGGACATATGGTCTTATATCTGCCAGAGCAGCAATTATTGTTTTCCGGTGATCATGTATTGTTTGATATCTCACCTAATATTACAAGCTGGCCGGAGGTAGAGGACTCACTGGGGGATTATCTGGAAAGTCTGAAACGTTTGAGAAATCTTCCGGTACAGGCAGTATTTCCGGCCCACAGAGGCGTGAAAGGGAATCTTGCCACAAGGATCGATGAACTTTTAGCTCATCATGAAAGACGGCTTACAGAGCTTAAAAAGGCTATAGATGTATATCCTGGGGCAAATGCATACGAACTTGCAGGACATTTATCCTGGTCCATGAGAGGTCTTTCCTGGGACCAGTTCCCACCGGGACAGAAGTGGTTTGCAGTGGGGGAGACTATGGCACATCTGGATCATCTGGCTAAAATGATATAATGAGTCCAAAAGAAAAACAAGCGACACCGAAGGTAGCATTTGTTTTTCTTGGACCATTAACGAAGGTTCCGCCTGCGCAAGCAGACATTTGTTTTTTACAAGCCATTAACGAACGAATCGCCTGCGTAAGCAGGCAGTGGAGCGCGAATGCGCGGGATTCGTGAGTATAAGATATAATGATGTTCAAAAGGCGGGTGGTGCTTGATTTTTAAGCACTTCCCGCCTTTTTTGTTACTAATTTGTTACTGGTTCAATGTGAAAATCATTATTTCAGAAGGTTGATGGTTTCCTTCAACTGCTGAATTGTCTTGTGATTATATACACGATTTCCAACATCTTTTGACTTATGACCCATCAGCATATCAATACATTTTCTATTTCCCTTTGCATTGTCAAGGCGTGTTTCAAAAGTATGTCTTGCTTCATGCGGGGTCTTGTCTGCTTCAATCTTCCCCATGACTTCACCCCAAAACTGATAATACTGGGTTTGTGAAATCTTCTTTCCCTGATAACTGAAAAGGTATGTGTTGCCTTGGTCAACCAGTGCTTTCACAAATGGTTCAATGCGTGGGTGTATTGGTACAATTCTGTTCTTGCCGGATGCTGATTTGATACCGCCTGAAAAATACCCTTCTTTTACATTCACCTGTTCAGTTTTCATTCCAAGTAATTCTTGAAGCCTGAACCCTGTATATAGATAAATCAGAACAGTGTCAACCCAAGGTTCATCTTTTATTTTCCACAATGATTCAATCTGTTCATCGGTGAATGGTTCACGTGTGGTTTCAGGTATTGGTGGGGCAGTGGTTATTTGTGAATACATTTTATCAATCAGGTCTATTTCAAATGCAAATCTGTCAAGGTGTCCGAAAAGATTCTTGATTGCCCATTGTGTAGAATATGCACACCCGCAGTTGTCAATGCAGTCTTGCATCTGATATGATTTCAGACTTCTATACTTCACACCATAATATTTTGAACAATGTTTGAACGCTGAACGCAATGATTGCTGATTTGATTTTCCCAGTTTTGGCAGCTTGATTTGTGACCAACGCTGATATAATACCGCAAGGGTAACTTTTTCCCGGTCAATATCCCAAGGATTGTTGTTATATTCCGCAAGAAGGATGTTGGCTTTTTCTTCTGATTCTGCATACCCAACTGGTACTTGCTTTGAACCGCCTTGGTCATCATATACAGTAACCTTGACAACCCAAGGGCGTGACCTGTTGCCTTTTAGTTTGGTTACACAACCGTAACCGTTTGGGTTTCTTTTTCCCATAGTTATTCATTCCTTTCTGATTGAAAATCCAAGGAATGAATGATATAATAGTGGGTGCATAGCCTATATCATCCTATTCCTTGGTATAGAGTTATTAGAACCCTGACCGCTGCAACGGTTGGGGTTCATTTTTTGTGTTTATAGTTCAATCTTTACACCTGACGATGAACCGCTTTTCTGAAATTCTTTTACAAGTTTATCAGCAGATTGTGGGTTGTTTTTGGTATCAAATACGATGAACTTCACATCACCGTCATTTGAATATGTGATAATCAAGTAATTGGTCACAGTTTTGACTTTCTTATCTTTTGCCCTTCCACCTATAATTGCACCAACAGCACCAAAGAGCATTGCCCCGGCAACAGCACCGCCAACACTGGAAACAGCCTGATTTTGTATTTCAGTATCGGTTTTAATTGATATGTCAGTTATTTTATTCTTTGATAGGGTAATTTCAGTTGTTCCGGCTTTGAAATCAATTCTATCAGGGAATGAAAACACTTCACAAAGGGTATCTTCTACAATAGGCAACCCTGAAATATGGTGAAATGCAGTGTAAATTGATAAACCAGTCAAGTCCTTCTTTTCTTTTTTCTTTCCAAACATAAAATTTTACCTTCCTTTCATTGTTGTAACTGTTGGTATCTGTTAAAGTAACCGTTTGAAATGCAGTATTTTCAATAAAGTATCTGTTGGTATCGGTTTTTAATAATTTTCTTAATATTCTTTTTTTTTCAGTCTTAAAAAAATAAAATATAAAAAGTAAAAATATACAGTATAGAAAATTAACAGCTACCAGTTACCAACAGTTACCTTTTGAAATCCACATACACAATGTTGTCTATGCGTTTGATGATTCTTTTTTGATAGAATACTTTTCAGCAGATAACAATGAATCAATCATTGTTATTACAACTTTTTTATCAGAATCATCAAGTTTCAGGAACATACTTACTGCACTGTATGCTTCTTGACCATAGCACTTCTGAAATAAATCACACACTTCATACTGCATTTCTAACTTCTTTCTGTCATACGTTTTTGGGGTATCGTGACCCATCAGCCAAGTTTCACTGACACCAAGCGTTTCAGCAATCAGATTCAAACCTTCTGCATTTGGTATATATTTATTGTGTACCCATTGGCTGATTCTTGCTTTTGAAAATCCTGTTGCATTTGCAAGGTCAACTTGTTTCCAACCTTTTTCATTCAATGCTTTCTGTAATCTTTTACCAAAAGTTTCTTCCATGATATTCACCCCTTTCTGTATGGCTTTGTAGTTCCTATTATAAAGCAAAGTTAAGGGATTTTCAATCAAACTTGAAAAAAAGTTAAGATTTCTTAAAAAAAGTTGTTGACATACATTTTCACTGGTGGTATAGTAAAGGCAAGTTAAGAGTACTTAACTTTTTCAGAACCGTTGCAGCGGTCTGATAATACCAAGGAATAGGATATTTGACAGTTCTTTCAAAAAATTGTCTATTGTGTGTTGGTCAACAGGTTTTGGGTGGTTTTTAAGGTGAAAACCCCAACGGTTTGAACACAACCGTTCAAAAGGTTCAATGTTTGATGACAGGTTTGCAGATTTTAATGTGAAATCTGATAGGGTCAAGGCATCACCTGATTGATATACGGATGTGCTGACAATAGACAACTTTTTGAAGGAACTGTTGGAAAGGAAGAATAGGTTATGACAGTAAGCAAAATTTTTACAGAACTTGGATTGATTAACGACAATACAGAAGTTTGGATTCGTGACAATGATTTACACGTTCTTGCACATGGAAACTGGTATCAGGATAATGTTCTTAGATACTTGGATAATAAAGTTGAATCTTTTACTTGGCAAGATGACAACAATTTTTATATTGATATTAAGTAAGGGGTGCAAACTATGAATGATTTCATAAAAGATGCAGATTGCACCAAAGACACACCTGTCAAATTAGGTGTTAGGGATGCACCCATATATGGAAAGGGTATCAGTATAAAGCCAAGGGTTCAAGGAAGAACAGATTCAGAGCATTTCAAAAAAATATATCTGCCCGAACTATTACCTTTGGAAGAATATGATTTGATTGTTGTTCTGATTTCAGGTGGTAAAGATTCAGTTGCCTGTTATCTGAAACTTCTTGAATTGGGTGTACCAAAGGAAAAAATAGAATTTTGGCATCACGATATTGACGGCGGGCATCCATCAAGAAGAATGGACTGGCGGTGTACCCAAAACTATGTGAAAGCACTGGCTGATGCAGAAGGTATCAAGCTAAGGGTTTCATATAGGGTGAATGGTTTCTTTGGTGAGTTATATCGCATAGGTGCATCAGAACCTATTGAATGGATTGACCCTGATACTGGGGAAGTAAGGCAATGTAAATTGTCAAGTAATTACCTGAAATGCAAGGAACTAAAAGAACAGGCAACAGAAGAAATGGAAGAACTTCTGAAACAATACGGTTACAGAATGAAGTTCCCGGCAAAGACTGGTGACTTGTCAAGGCGTTGGTGTTCAGCTTATTTGAAAATATGTGTTGCAGATACGGTTGTAAGTAACCTTGACCGCCTTGGTGAACTTGAAAAACTTGGCGGTAAAAGACATAAATTCCCAGCAAAGGGTGGTACACATTCAGGAAGGTGGTGCAGTGGAAATCTGAAAGCAGCGGTTCAGGATAGTGTTACAGCTAATATTGAAGAAACCAAGGCAAATAAGAAAATTCTGATTGTATCAGGTGAAAGGCGTGGAGAATCAGCCGGAAGGTCAAAGTACAATGAAATTGAAATACATAGAACCAACGCAGAAGCCAAGGCACACCGAACTGTTCATCAATGGCGGGCAGTTATTGATTATTCTGAAAAGGATGTTTGGGAACTTCTGAAAAGGCATCACATAAACCCACACCCCTGTTACAGAATAGGTTGGAATAGATGCAGTTGTGCAATGTGCATTTTTTCTACACCAAGATTGTTTGCCGGATTCAAAGAACTGTTTCCTGATGATTTTGCAGCACTAAGGCATGATGAAGAAGTGCTTGGGTTCACACTGGATAATAAAAAAAATCTTGATGAATTTGTTGGTTGTGCTGAATCGTGTGTTTGTTGGGATGACAAAGCTGCAATTCATTCAATTCTAACAGGGGAATTTGGAATTGATGATATTTATGTAAAAGATTGGCAATACCCTGTTGGTGCTTTTCATGGTGCTGACGGTGGTTCATGCTAAGAAAGGAAGGTGAAAAACATGAAAAAAGTAATAGCTGCAAAGATTGAACAGATTATATTTTTCGGCAGTGAAGAAGAAGCAGACAGGTATTGTGATTCTTGTAAGCAAAAAGACCCGCAATTTCAGCTTTTAGATTATGACGATACCCCAACAGAAGAATTTCCTGATGGTTACACAATAAGAGTTAGGAAAACATACAATAATAACGCAATGTTGGTTAGTTCTGCAAGTATTGATAATGACCCGTTGTTGTAGGAAGGTGGTGAATAAATTGGCATTTGATTATTCAAAGTTAAGAGGAAAAATAAAGGAAGTATTTGGAACACAGGAAAAATTTGCTGATGCAATGTCAATGTCAACTGTTACCTTGTCGGCAAAGCTGAACGGAAGGGTTGACTGGACACAGGCTGAAATGAATCTTGCTTGTGACCTGTTGGGTGTTCCTTATGAGTTCATTCCCATCTTATTTTTTACCAAAAAAGTTAAGAGTTCTTAACTCGAAGAAAGGAAAGGTGATATAACATGAAATTCAGCGAAAAGTTGAAAAAGGCTATGCAGCAGTTAGGAATCAATCAGGCACAGGTTGTTGGTCTGACAGGAAAAAGTAAAGGGTCAATCAGTATGTATCTGAATGATAAGACCGTACCGTCAGAAAAGGTTCAGAGTGATATTGCAGTATCACTTGGACTTGCACCTGACTATTTTGAACAGGAAGATGCACCAGTTGTTGCAATGCCGAAGGATGCAGTTGCAGAAGGGAAAATCAAGAAGATGTTGCCGGAAGAAGCAGCGGTTTTCCTTGGAATGGATAAGGGGACAGTAAGAAAAGGGTTGCAACAGGGGGTTTTCCCTTGGGGATATGCAGTCAAGACTTCTGAAAACCGTTGGGCGTACTTCATCAATGCAAGAAGATTTGCAGAAATTGAAGGCGTTGCACTTTAGGGGGGGGGGTCAGTGAGAAATGCCAAAAATTCAGTATAAAGAAATCAAGTTTCAGCAGAAAAGCCTTGACCTGATTGAACTTGTGAATCAGGTGGTTGAAGAATATCAGGCACAGGGATATGAACTGACCCTTAGACAAGCGTATTATCAGTTGGTTGCACGTGGTTACATACCGAACAATGAACGCAGTTATAAGAACATTGGCAGCCTTATCAATGATGGCAGACTTGCCGGATTGATTGACTGGCACAGTATAACAGACAGAACCCGCAATCTTAGAAGCAATGGTCACTGGGATAACCCGGCAGATGTGATTGCATCCGCAAGGTATTCATACCTTCTTGATAAGTGGGAAGGTCAACCAAATTATGTTGAAGTATGGGTTGAAAAGGATGCCTTGGTTGACATTGTTGGACAGGCTTGCAGACCACTTGACACACCGTATTTTTCATGTAGGGGTTATACTTCCCAGTCAGAAATGTGGAGTGCTGCACAGCGTTTCATTCGTCAGAGTGACAGGGAAAACCGCATCATCATTCATTTGGGTGACCATGACCCAAGTGGTATTGATATGACAAGGGATATTCAGGAAAGATTGTGGTTGTTCGGTGCAGATGTAGAAGTTAAGCGTGTGGCACTGACAATGAATCAGATTGACACATACAATCCACCGCCAAACCCGGCAAAACTTTCTGATAGCAGATGCGGAAAATACATTGAACAGTACGGTGATGAATCTTGGGAACTGGATGCACTTGAACCACAGGTTATCACTGACCTGATTACCAATGAAGTGACAGCTTTCAGAAATGATGAAATATATCAGGCAGTATGTGATAAGGAATCACGTGAAAAGGCAGAACTTAGAATGTTAGAACGCAACTATGACAAAGCAGTTGCCTATTTAGAAGTAGGTGATTGATGTTGAAAATCGGTGACATAGTAAGGGTTGTGAAGTGTGAACAGTATCACAGAAAATATGAAGGTCTGACTGGTGAAATCATACGGGAATATAAAGGGATGTTTGGTGTCCTGATAGAAGGGCATGAAAATCACGCAAGTTCATACGGATGTTACTGGTTCAGGAAAGGTCAGATTGCAGTATTTTTTGACAATAAGGAAAGTGAGGATGAAAGTATCATGTTAGGTGTTTATAGAACTGCTTTAATTTCCTTCTTAGACGATGGAAAAAGAGAATGTGCATCACGTTATGCACTGTACGATAACTTTGAAGTTGGTGATGTTGTAGTTGTTAAAACTGGTCATCATGGCTTACAGGTTGCGACTATTGCAAGTATTGATGAAACAGTTGGAAGGGTCACAAATGAACGGGAAATCATAGCAAAGGTTGACCTGACTGATTTTAACAAAAGAGTTGAAACAAGAAGGCGTGTCAGTGAATTAAAGACTGCTATGGATGTAAGAATCAATAAGTTGCAGAAAATGGCGGTGCTTGAAATGTTTTCAGAAAAAGATGCTGAAATGAAAGCGTTGCTTGATGAATACAAGTCATTAACAGAATAAGCGTGAAAGTGAGGAATAAAGACATGGAAGAAAAGAAAGCATTTGAAACCCCGGAAGTTCAGGAAGTTGTTCATGGGTTCAAAGTGTTCAGACCTGATTGGACTTGTTCACCGAATGGTAACACCAAGCAGTACACTTGCCCCGGTAAGTTTGAAGAAGAAGGGGAACTTGATGTTTGCGGTCATGGTATGCACTTTTGTGAAAACGCTGCTGACTGCTTCAATTATTACGATTTTGACAGCAACAACAAGGTTGCAGAAGTCATTGCATACGGTACGGTTTTGAAAGAAGGGGACAAGTCCTGTACCGATAAACTGGAAATCGTGCGTGAAATTCCTTGGGATGAAGTGTTGCGTATCGTGAATACGGGAAAGAATTGCACAGGTCGCTGCAACACCGGGGACTGCAACACCGGGAACAGGAACACCGGGGACTGCAACACCGGGAACAGGAACACCGGGAACAGGAACACCGGGAACAGGAACACCGGGGACTGGAACAAATCTTCTTTCAATACAGGATGTTTTATGACAGAAGAACAGAAGATTATGTTCTTCAACAAACCTTCTGATTGGACTTATAACGATTGGTTACGCAGTGATGCAAGATACCTGTTGAACAGAATACCAAAGAATGTTGTTGAATGGATTTATTCAGAGGATATGACGGATGAAGAAAAAGCAGAGCATCCGACACACGAAACAACAGGCGGTTATCTCAAAGTGCTTGATGAATCTGATTGTGGTCAGTTATGGTGGGGCAGCTTGTCAGACCGTCAGAAGAATATCATCAAGGCGTTACCGAACTTTGACCCTGAAATCTTTGAACAGTGTACGGGTATCAATGTAAATGAGTAATTTGCATTTCATGCCCCATCAGGAAAAGGTCTTGAACCAAACCAAAGACTTCAACAGGGTTGCATATTACCTTGATATGGGACTGGGTAAAACCTTTGTGGGTGCTGAAAAAGTGTGGGAATTGAACAATGATGTGAACCTTGTCATCTGTCAGAAATCCAAGATAGATGACTGGGTGCAGCATTTCAAAGACCATTACCCTGATTATGAAGTATTTGACCTGACACACAAATCACAAGCAATCACTTTCAGGAACAGACTTGACACAAAGAGCGTATACAACAGGGATGTTCAAATTATTGGTGTTATCAATTATGACCTGACTTTTAGGCGTGATTGGCTGCTGAAAATAAGTGAATTTACCATGATGCTTGATGAATCAAGTTTGATTACAAATGAGAACGCAAAGCGTTCAAAATTTATTCTGAAAATGAAACCTGAAAGTGTTGTATTGCTTTCAGGTACACCGACAGCCGGGAAGTATGAACGCCTATGGTCACAGGTTCAGTTGCTTGGTTGGAACATCAGCAAAAAACCCTTTTGGAACAGTTATGTTGATACCAAATGGGTTGAAAATGGGGATGGTTTCAAACAGGAAGTGATTGTTGGTTATAAGAATGTGGAACACCTGAAAAAGAAACTGGCACAGTATGGTGCAGTGTTTATGAAAACCAGTGAAGTTCTTGACCTTCCTGAACAGATTGAACAGAAGATTATGTTCAAGGTAACAAAGGAATACAAGTTTTTCATCAAAAACAGTTACTTGATGATTGATGATGACACTGAACTTGTCGGTGACAATAATTTGACAAAGACACTATACGCCCGGCAATTATGCGGTCAGTATCACAAGGAAAAACTGGAAGGATTCAGGGACTTGGTACAGTCAACAGAAGATAGGTTGATTGTGTTCTATAACTTCACCGCTGAATATGAAGCAATGAAAGCTATTGCAGAAGAACTTGAAAGACCTGTTTCAGTGGTTCGTGGTGGTGAGGATGACCGAACCGCTTATGAAGAATCTGACAACAGCATTACTTTCATTCAATATCAGGCGGGTGCAATGGGGGGTAACTTCCAAAAGGCGAACAAGGTTATTTATTTTACTTTGCCACTTGGAAAGGGGTCATGTGACCTTTGGGAACAATCAAAGAAGCGTATTCACCGAATAGGTCAGAATAACACTTGCTTTTATTATTACCTGTTGGTGAAAGGTAGCATTGAAGAAAAGAACCTTGCAGCATTGCAAGAAGGAAAGGAATTGACAGATGAACTATTCAAAGAATCTTAGAAAGGCAGCAATGGCAAAACGCATTATTGCATCATGGGCTGTTGTTGCAGTTGTCTTTTCCTTGGTTGGTGGCTTGTCAGGATATGCACTGAAAACTCATATAACCGCCAAGGACAGAGAAAAAGAAGAAATACATACAAGTGAACAGGTAAGCACAGAAACCCTTGTATATGGGGCGTATGATGAACGATGTTTCACAGAAGAAATTTCACTTGACTGGGGTGTTGGGGATTTGGATTTCAAACCGCTTGATTGCAAGATGCCGGAAGAACAACAGGAATTTGTATATTACTTGTGTTCAGGTTATAACTTGGATTTTACCCTTGTGATGGCATTGATTCAGCATGAAAGCAGTTTTGACCCAAATGTGATAAGCAGCACAAATGACTATGGGTATATGCAGATTAACGCAATCAACCATGACTGGCTGACAGAAACCATCGGTGTCACTGATTACACAGACCCTTATCAAAACATCAGGGCGGGTGTGTTCGTTCTTAGGAAACTGTTTGAACGCTATCAAGATACAAATGTGGTGCTGATGGCGTACAACATGGGGGAAAATGGTGCTTCCCGTTTGTGGGAAAAGGGGATATTTGAAACAGATTATACACAAAGCATCCTGACTATTCAGGAACAGTTCAATGACCAGTTAGAAGGTGATTGACTTGGGAAAGAAATGGAAAGTTGTTGACGGTCATCCAAACTATGAGGTCAGCAGAATGGGACAGGTCAGGAACATCCGAACAGGTAACATACTTGCACCGTATGATGACGGAAGTGGTTATTTGCGGGTGAAACTGGATGGTGAAAATTGCAGACTTCACATATTGGTTGCAGTTGCACACGTTCCAAATCCTGACCCTGAAACAAAGAACATTGTGAACCACAAGCGGGGCAAAAAGCATGATTGCAGAGCATCACAACTTGAATGGGTCACACAGGCTGAAAATATTCAACACGCTTGGGACACAGGATTGTGCAAGCGAAAAAGAAGAAGGAAGGTGGTGGGGTGACTTGCAAAGATTGCCAACATTACAGTCATTGTTTGGAAAGTTCAAGGGAATACCCTTGTAAGTATTTTAAGAAGAAAGAAGGTGGAAAGGATGACAAGACAGGAAAGAGAAGCAAACCCGGAAGAATCTTTTGACGGTGGTTATCATTTATACGCAGAAGAAAAGCACAAAGAAAGGGTTGCAAAAAATCCTGAACGTGTTCAGTACGCTATTGAACAGTTTGAAAAGAATGATATTGAATATCAGTTATTGAATGTATCAACAGGACATTTTCACTGTTGGCGAAAACGTGATGGAAAGCTGTTTCAATTTTGGGCGGGAACTGGGAAAATCTTAGGCTATAACAACAGAGGTATTCACCTACTTATCAGGGAATTGCTGAAAGGGTGGAATGAATAAATGGCAGCAGAAAAGAACTTTGAAAACAAGGTCAAGACCTATCTGAAAAATTATGGTTGTTGGCTACTCAAATACTGGGGCGGTGCATCCTACACAAAAAGCGGTATACCTGATTTATTGGTAAGTTCTGACGGTTTCTTCTTAGGTATTGAGGTCAAAGCAGACAAAGGTGAACCTTCTTTATTGCAGCTTTACAATCTAAGGAAAATCAGGGAATCAGGCGGGTATGGCATCTTGCTTTATCCAAAGGACTTTGAACAGTTCAAAAAGTTCAATGAAAACAAATCGAAACTTAACGCTTGGTATCTTGGGAATATCGAAGAACAAAAGCGTTGGGAAATAAAATTAAAAGGAGAATAAGAACATGGCAAAAAAGAAAGAAGAAGCAGTTGCAACAGCATTATCAGATGCGATTGCAGAAGAAAATGCAAAGGAACTTGACAACAAGAAGTTTGTGGTTGACCGCTTACTTGCAACCAAGCGTGAAGGTATGGAAGGACTGGTTGAGTACATGGAAGAAATTGGTTTCTTTTCCGCATCTTGCAGTGGTGGCAATCACTTATGTTGTGAGTTTGGTCTTGTGCATCATACCCGTAACGTGATGATGGCAGCAGAAAACATTGGTTATGCACTTCTTGGTAAAAACAAGTATGCAGAAATCAGAGATTCAGTAATCATTGCAGCAGCATTACATGACCTTGGAAAGTGCGGTGATTATGGAAAGCAGATGTATGTACCTAACATTTTGAAGTCAGGAAAAGCATCTGAAGCCAAACCGTTCAAGCGTAACCCGGCATTATTACCGATTGACCATGCAACCCGCAGTATTAAGTTAGCAACCCTTTTCATTGACCTGACAGAAGATGAAGAGTTTGCTATCAGATACCATGATGGTCTTTATGAAACAGCCAACTATGGGGTGAAAGGTCACGAAACACCGCTGTACCTGATTCTGCATTATGCTGATTTATGGTCAAGCAGAGTAACAGAAGGCTGCACAGATGAAAGTGGTGAAGAATAATGGCAAAAGCAAAAGTCATCATTGTTGCTGATGTTGATGCTTATTTTGCAGAAAATGAACAGGATGTAAAAGACAGTATTGTTGATTATTTTGCAATAGCAAATGAATCAGTCAATGAAAGTAATATTACACCTACAAATATTACAATATCAGATTTCAAAGAAAGTGAGGATGAATAATCATGGTAAATGAAAATCAGGGTAAAAAGTACAATCCCCGCCCGGTGTATAACCGTAAGCTGTTGCGTTCAGTGATTCGTGCGGGTGTTCAGAAGCAGTTTGGTCAGCACCATGTAAGTCATAACATGGCAGCCAATTTTGAAAGAATCAGGAAAGGACAGGTGAACTAATATGGCACAGATGCTTTTGATTATGGGTGAATCCGGCACTGGTAAAAGTACCAGTATGAGAAATTGTAACCCGGCAACAACCGCTGTTGTGAACCCGGTTGGCAAACCGTTACCGTTCAAGGGTAAGTTTGAAATGCTAAACAGTGAAACGGAATCACGCAAGATTTGCAAATTTATGAAGGAACAGGCAGCAGCCGGAAAGAAGCTGATTGTTGTTGATGATTTCCAGTATATTCTTTCTGTTCCGTACATGAACCGTATCAAAGAAAACGGTTGGGACAAGTGGAATGATTTCGGTGCAAATTACTTTGAAATCATTGAAGTATGTAAGGAACTGCCGGAAGATGTGGTTGTTGCTTATATGACCCACACAGAAACCCTTGACAACGGTGTAACAACAATCAAGCTGATTGGTAAACTGTTACGTGAGAAAATCACCATTGAGGGACTTTTCACAATCGTTCTTAGAACTGGTGTGAATGAAGGTAAGTATTACTTCTACACACAGAACAGTGGAAAGGACACAGTAAAGTCACCTATGGGAATGTTCCCGGCATACGCTATTGACAATGATTTGAACTATGTGGCTGATAAAATCCGCAACTTCTATGAAGTAGGTAAATATAAGACTGATGCAGAAATGGGTCAGGCTGATGCAGCAGTTGCAGCGGATATTGCAAAGCCGGATGCCAATGGAAGAAGGGCAAGAGGTGGCAAAGCATCCAAGACCACAACTGAAACAGTGACACCGCCACAGACTGCTGAACAGGATGCTGAACAGTCTGCTGAACCTGAAAAGGCTGCATCTACTGGCAGAAGTGGCAGAACACGCAAGGCAAGCGGTAAAACACATGATGAAGTGGTTGCAGAGAATCAGCAGAAAATGTCTGATTATATGACTGCAAGGGATGAAGCACTTGACAAGGCTTTTCCGGGACAGGAAGAAATTCCTTTTGATGAAGCTGCTGCTGTTATGGATGCAGTACCGCAGCCTGAACTTGAAACACCGCCAAGGCGTACACGCAAGGAAAGACAGGCAAACGCTGAACAGTCTGCTGAACCTGAAACACTGGCAGAAGATACCTATTTCTACATTCCGGCAGATGACAACTATGTTATGAAGCACAAGGGGGATGTTGCCCCGGAAGGTGCAAAGGTAATCACCAAGGAAGAATTTGGTGAAGGTGTGAAGCGTTTGGCACAGGCGGGAAATCCGAAGCCTGAAAACCCGGTTGAAGGTGCAATGAACCCGCCTGAATCCGGCAGAAGAACACGCAGAACACAGGCACAGTCAACAGAGCAGACACAGCCTGATTCAGAATCAGGTCAGGATGCTGAACCTGAACAGGAAACTGGAACACGTACACGCAGAACAAGAAGAACACGCTAAGAAAGAGAGGTACAAAACATGAACAATCCTTTTGGTATTCCTGATGAAGTATTTGATTTGATGGTTACATCCGCAGTAAAACAGGGTATTCATCAGAGCATGGCGGGCAGTACAAAAAGACCGAATCCAAACATGGCAGCACAGCAGAAGAAAACAACCCCGGAAGAAGGAGCAAAAGCTGCAAAGGAATTGTATGATTCCTATGTAAATGCCGGATTCAATGAAGTTCAGGCATTTGAACTGTTGAAAACAGTTCTGACAACTAAAAGAACATTATTCTAAGAAAGGTTAAAAAGGTGAAAAATTATGGCTATTGATTTCAGTGCATTTGACAACAAGGTTGATTTGGCAGCATTGCAGAAAGAGGTTGAAGAAGCAAAGGACACAGACTTTGCCGATGTGCCGGATGGTAAGTATATCGTCAGCATTGAGAAGATGGAAATTAAGCTGACAAAGGCACAGGATAAGTTGATGTTTGCGGTTCAGTGCAAAATCAAGGAAGGGGAACAGGCAAACCGCATGATTTTCTTCAACAGGGTCATCAGCGGTAACAAGGTCAGCGAAACATGGAATGATGGAAGGGCAATCAAATCTGTCTGCACATGGGTCAATGAATTGCTTGGTGAAGATGAAGCACCTGTTGAGTTTATCAATTATCAGGATTTTGCAGACCAGATTCTTGATGTGTTCCAGTCCATTCAGAACAACATCGAAGTTGAAGTTACCTATGCAGCGAACAAGTTCAACCCTATCACCATCAATGAGGTTTTTGACCTGTAAAAATTTTTGTTGAAAGGTTAAGAGTTCTTAACTAAAATAGTATCAGGCGGTGGTTGGGTCACACCTTCCACCGCTATTTTCAGAAAGGGTGAACAGTAGTGATATTTTACGATTTTGAGGTTTTCAAGGAAGATTGGCTTGCAGTTTTCATTGATGTGACCCGTAAAACAGAACAGGTAATAGTAAATAACCCTGACGAATTAAAAGCCTTATATGAAGCAAATACAAGCAATATATGGGTAGGTTTTAATAACCGCCACTATGACCAGTACATTATGAAAGGTATTCTGTTGGGAATGAACCCAAAAAGAATCAATGACTGGATAATTTTAGAAAAAAGGGAAGGGTGGCAGTTTTCGTCAGTGTTCAATAAAGTACCGATGACAAACTATGATGTAATGCCGAACCCCCCAGTTGGATTGAAAACAATGGAAGGTTTTCTTGGTTCAAACATCAAGGAAACTGGCGTTCCTTTTGATATAAATAGAAAACTGACTAAGGCTGAAATTGAAGAAACAATCAAGTATTGTCGGCATGATGTGGAACAGACAATCAAGATTTTCCTTGAAAAAATAGATGAATTTAATGCGATGCATGGAATTGTTCAGGCTTTTCCGAACATGGTCAGCCTGTCAAATATCGGTGACAGTGAAGCAAGAATCACTGCAAAAGTCCTTGGGTGTGTGAAACAGGACTTTAAGGATGAATTTGATTATTTCTTCTTACCTTGTTTAAGGCTGAACAAATACAAATATGTTCAGGATTGGTTTGAAGAAAAGAAAAAAGAAGCCTTGGCTATGGATTTACAGAATTGTGACAAATACGATAAAAAACTATGGTACAAGTCACAGAACCTTGAAACTGTTGTTGCGGGTATACCACATTCATTTGGTTTTGGTGGTCTGCATGGTGCAGCAGATACACCAATACATAAGACCGGGCAGATTCTTCATGTAGATGTGAATAATTATTACCCTTCAATGCTGATTGCTTGGGGACTGGTCACAAGGGCAGCCACTAATGACAATTATCATTTGGTATACAACACAAGGAAGTCAATGAAAGCAAAACAAATTGCTGCTGCAAAATCCGGGAAAAAGGCAGAAGCTAAGAACTGGAAGAAGGCACAGTTACCATATAAGAAAATGCTGAACGCACTTTCAGGTGGTATGAAGGATGAAACAAACCCGGCGTATGACCCAAGAAATAATAACTGTATGTGCATCAATGGTCAGCTTATGTTGCTTGACCTGATTGAACACCTTGAAGCAGTACCGGGGTTTGAATTGATTCAGTCAAATACCGATGGTCTGATTATTTGGATTCCTGACACTGATGAAGCCTTTGAAATGGTGGATGATATTTGTTGGGAATGGGAACAGCGTTGTTCAACAGACCAGTGTTCAATTCTTCTTGAACTGGATAATATTTCAGAAATCTATCAGAAGGATGTGAATAATTACCTTTGGGTTGGTGCTGATGGAAGTGTTGAAAGAATCGGTGCTTATGTGAAGGAACTGTCTGCAACAGACAATGACCTTCCTATTCTGAACAAAGCACTGGTTGAATACATGGTGCATAAGACACCAGTGGAACAGACCATAAATCAGTGTGATGACCTGATTATGTTTCAGAAGATTGTCAAGCTGTCAGAAAAATATGATTGGGTTGAACATGAGCATTGCACACCAGTCATCACTAAGACAGGAAAACGGGTCATCAAAGAAGTATATGAATACCCTGAAAAGGTCAAATACAGTTATAAGTCATACAGGGTATTTGCTTCAAACAGTCAGGATGATGGTCGATTACTGAAAAGGAAAAAAGTGAAAACAAAAGGTGAAAAATTTGGAAATACCCCTGACCACTGCTTTATTTGTAATGATGATGTGTGTGGGGTTAAAACACCGCAAACCCTTGATAAAGGTTGGTATATAGATTTAGCAAAGAAACGATTGAAGCAATTTGGCATTGTAGCGTGATGCCGGGAAAGGAAGGTCTGAATGGATTTAGAAATCAAGTATGAACATGGTTCAATGGTCATTCACCTTGAAAATTTTCTTGATTGCCGGAACATTTCAAAGGTCAAAAAACTGGTCAAGATAATCAGGAACAGTTTCACACCTGAATGTGAAGATAAAATCAGGGAATATGTTGAACAGGAAATTGAACAGTTTGAACCGAAGCAACAGGAAAATCAAAGGTATATCATAGGATATACAGAAAAAGTGAAGTTCTGTCAAAAGCAGTTAGACAACGCATTGTATAATCGCAACCAATACAAGAAATCAACACCGCTGCATAAGTCTGACGGGTGGGAACATTACAATGCGTATGTCAAGCAGTTCCGTCAGGAAATGCGGGAAATAAAAGCACTGTTACGTTCCCGGCAGTCTGATTTTGATAAAAATATCAGGAATAAGGAATTTTACAAGAAAGTGCTGCAAATTATCACATAAGGTAGGTGAAAAAGATGCTTTACAAAGGTTATGTTGAAACCAAGGGTAAACAGAGCATTGAAAAGTTAAAAAACAGAACCAAGTGGAAAACCTATGAGGAAGTAAAAAACCTTAGTGGGTTTGGTGGAGTATTGGCAGATGACACCATCCTTATTGATATTGACGATTCTGAACAGTCTGAAATTTTAATGAATATCGTTGAGGATTTGCAGCTTGATTGTAAAGTCCTTTGCACAAGTAGGGGTAAACATTTTCTATTCAAAAACCACACCATAGCAAGGAACAGGACACACGTGCAACTTGCTGTTGGTCTGACTGCTGATATTAAGGTCGGAAGTAAGTTGTCTTATGAAGTTATCAAGATTGATGGTGAAGAACGGTTTTGTGAATGGGATATTGAAGAAGGTGGAAAGTATCAGGAAGTTCCAAAGTGGTTGTTCCCGGTCAAGGCAACTGCTGAATTTGTGGATATGGATGCCGGGGATGGAAGAAATCAGGCATTGTTCAATTATATCCTGACCCTGACAGCAAATGATTTCACAGTCGATGAAACAAGGGAATGTATCAGGATTCTGAACAAGTTTGTTCTGAAAGAACCGCTGTCTGATGAAGAACTGGAAGTGATTCTTAGGGATGAAGCATTTCAGAAACCAGTGTTTTTCATGGGGTCAACATTCCTGTTTGACAAGTTCGCAGTTTATATGAAGAACACCGCCCATGTGGTCAAAATCAATGGTCAGTTACATATATACAAAGACGGTATTTATACCAACGGGTACAAGGAAATTGAATCTGATATGATTCAGTACATCCCAAACCTGAAAAAGATGCAACGCCGGGAAGTGCTTGACTATATGGAATTGATTGTTGAAGAAAAGGAACAGTCAGATGCAAACCTGATTGCTTTCAATAATGGCATATATGACCTTGTAACCGGGGAACTGAAACCATTCAGCACTGACATTGTAATCACGAACAAAATACCTTGGGACTATAACCCGGATGCTTATTTTGAACTGGCAGACAAGACCCTGAACAAACTTGCTTGTGATGATGCAGCAATCAGGGCATTGTTGGAAGAATGTATTGGCTATTGCTTTTACAGAAGAAATGAACTGGGAAAGGCTTTCATTCTGACTGGTGACAAAAACAACGGTAAAAGTACCTTCTTGGATATAGTGAAAACAATCCTTGGTGATAAGAATATTTCAGCACTGGATTTGAAAGAACTTGGTGATAGGTTCAATACTTCAATGATGTTCGGAAAAATGGCAAACATCGGTGATGATATAGGGGATGATTTTCTTCAAGGTTCACAGGTCAGTATCTTCAAAAAGATTGTTACTGGTAACAGAATCAAAGCAGAGCGGAAAGGACAAGACCCTTTTGAGTTCAACCCGTTCATTAAACTTTTGTTCAGTGCAAATGATATACCAAGAATGAAGGACAAGACCGGGGCGGTGCTTAGGCGTTTGGTTATTATTCCATTCAATGCCCGCTTTTCAAAATACTTGCCGGATGGTGTGACCATTGACCCGGATTTTGACCCATTCATCAAGTACAAGCTGATTCAGAAGGAAAGCATCGAATACCTTATCAAGTTAGGTGTGGAAGGTCTGAAAAGGGTCATAACCAATAATGAATTTACCAAGTCAGAAAAGGTTCAGGGTCAGTTGGATGAATATGAAGAAGAAAACAATCCTATCATTGCATTTATTGCTGATTGTGGTGTTGACATGATTGAAAATGAACCAACCGCTGATGTTTATAAAAGGTATCAGGTATTTTGTGCTGAAAATAGTATGCAGCCTATGTCAAACATCGTGTTCAGCAAACAGATAAACAAAAGGCTTGGGTTCAAAGTAATTCAGAAAAAATTGAACAACGTGAATCGTAAGATATTTGTGAAGGAATAATTTTTTATTACAAAGTTAAGAGTTCTTAACGGAAAGGAAGGTTACAGACAAGTGAAAGGTGGAAGAAACATTGAAGGTTATGCTGACCCAACTGCAACTATTGCAGTAGGTCAGGTGAGCCGGGAAGAAAATGAAGCTGACAAACGTGCTTATGATTTGGTGAAGGTGTTGAAGTTTATCATTCGTTCATGCGGTTTTGAACTTATTGAACGCATACAGTTGAAAGATACCAAGTCAGGAAGGGAGTACAAATAAATGAAAATAAGAAAGGTATCAAGTGTATCAGTGCAGATTTCAAAGTTTTCTGAAAGTGTTGAAGAAAGTACAACAATCAATGTTCCTTGGAAGGAAAGATTTAGAATCCTGTTATTTGGAAAGCTGCACATCAGGATTCAGAAGTTACCAATGATGACATTCACAGCCAAGAAGATGAAGGTGGTAAAAAATGAGTGATTGGCAATTCACAGACAAAAATGCAACGGTTGAAGTAGTGAACATTGATGGTGTGAACTTCCTGAAAGTACCGCAGTTATCAAAAGTAACTGACGGTATTCGTCAGATTCATCCAATGTTTATAAACAATGGTATTGAAGAAAAAACCATCTTGTCAGAATTTCCACAGAAAAAAGGTTATTTTCTAAGACTTGACAGGAAAAAATATTTCCCTGTTTGTGATGTAAATTTGTTTCCAATGCCTGATTGGGGGTGGTTGTGTGATGTTCCTTTGAAACCGTTCCAAGAAAAAATAGCTGAATCGTACAGAAAAATAGAAAAAGCAAATCAGAAAGGTAAAAGGTGGTAGTGATGGAAAATAAAATTATGCAGTTACTTATGGAAAAAGGTGAAGTTTCAATGAACAATGACATTTTCCCTATTCTGTTTGAAGAATTTGGAAATGCACCGCTGAATGAACAGACCTATGCAATGGCAAGTGATTTCATATCACAACAGTTGTATGCAGTATATGCAGCCGGAATCAATGTTGTTTGCACACCGCAGTTCATGGGAGTACCGCAGACAGGTACATTATTTGTGAATGATATTGTGTATAAAGTTGTGAAGTAGTGGTTGTGTAACTGTTGGTAACTGTTAAGGGTAACTGTTGAAACCCTTGTAAATACTGGCGGTATCGGTTGGTAACTGTTAAAAGTAAATTCTTTATAATAAATTATTTTTTTATATCAATATGAATTATAAAAAATAAAAATATAAGAATATAGGCATCAACCGATACCGTTACCAACCGATACCGTTAGATAATACAAGGCTTTGAATGTGTTTTTTGACTATTTTTAACCGATACCAAACCGATACTATGAAAGGATGTGTGATAGATGAATGATAAAAAATTGACTGCAAAGCAGTATTTAGACCAGTTAAGGGTAATTGATACGAAAATCAATCAGAAAATGGAAGAACTTGCTGACCTGATGACTGCTGCAACCAGTACCGGGGCAATAGATTATTCAAAGGACAGGGTGCAGACCAGTCCACAAAACGCACAGGAAAATAGAATCTGCAAGTATGTTGACCTTGACGCTGAAATCAACAGGGAAATTGATGAATTTGTTGATATAAAGCACAGGGTTACAAAGGAAATTCAGGAATTGAATGTTGATTATTACATCAAGATTCTGTTCAAGGTATATGTGCAGTATAAAACAGTGAAGGATGCAGCGAATGAAATAGGTCTGTCATATCAGTATGTGCGTGACCTACATAAAAAGGCACTGAAAGCCTTTGAAGAACTGCATACTGATTTGCATTATCTGACATAAAACCTACAACAGTATGCAAAATTCATACAGTTATGTATATTGATTTCACTTAATATAGCGTGTATAGTTAAGGTTGAAAATTTAGGGTTACAAATAACCGTTTAGGTTATTTGTAATCTTATTTTTTGCAAAATTTTTTGCCAAATACTGACCCCTGAAAGGTGCTAAAAACTCCTACTTTCAGGGGTTTTTGATTAGATTTTTGAAGGAAAGAAGGTGTTGTTGATGGCAAAAATGGCAAAATTAACTGAAAAGCAGCAGCGTTTTGTTGATGAATACCTGATTGACCTGAACGCAACACAAGCTGCTATTCGTGCGGGATATTCAGTAAAAACAGCCAATGAACAAGGCAGTCAGAACTTAGCAAAACTTAGTATTCAACAGGCTATTGCTGAACAGATGGCAGAACGCAGTAAAAGAACAGGCATCAATCAGGACAGGGTTGTTTTAGAACTTGCCAAGATTGCACTTGTGAAAATGACTGATATTGTTGATAGTCAGGGCAGAATCAAATCTGATGCTTCACCTGATGACCTTGCTTGTATCGAATCAGTAAAGTACAAGGAATCTGAAAGTGATACCGGGTCAAGCGTTGAAAGGGAAGTCAAGATTGCTTCTAAACTGAAAGCACTGGAACTGTTGGGTAAGCATTTGGGTATGTGGAATGACAAACTGGATGTGAATATTACACAACCTATTGTCATCACTGGTGAAGATGCCCTTGAAGATTAAGGCGGTGATTTCCTATGGTGAAGAATAGGATTTCATCACAATATGTTTTTGGTTATCAGAAGTTCATTCTGTACCCGGAAGATTACAAGACCACAAAGTCAGGCAAGAAGAAAGTTTCACTGCCTGAATTAGTCGGCAAGGGTTACGGTACTTTTTGGCGTTGGAAGGGCAGATATAGAGTATGTAAGGGTTCACGTGCATCCAAGAAGTCAAAGACAACTGCACTTTGGTATATCACCAACATAATGAAATACCCAGATGCAAACGCCCTTGTTGTCAGGAAAACATTCAGAACACTGAAAGATTCCTGTTTTACAGAATTGAAATGGGCAATTCACCGCCTTGGTGTTGATGCCTTTTGGGAAATCAAGGAATCACCGCTTGAAATGACCTATAAGCCAACGGGTCAGAAGATTTATTTCAGGGGTCTTGATGACCCGCTGAAAGTAACTTCCATCACAGTTGATGTTGGTTGCTTGTGTTGGATGTGGATTGAAGAAGCGTATGAAATCAGTTCAGAAGATGATTTCAATATGCTTGATGAATCAATTCGTGGTGCAGTGCCGGAAGGTTCAGGGTTGTTCAAACAAATAACCTTGACTTTGAACCCTTGGAATGAACACCACTGGATAAAGAAACGCTTCTTTGACAACCCGGATGATGAAACCCTTGCAATGACAACCAATTATAAGTGCAATGAATGGTTGGATGCTGCTGACTTGAAGGTTTTTGAAACTATGAGAAAGCAAAACCCAAGGCGTTACAAAGTGGCGGGTCTTGGTGACTGGGGTATTGTTGACGGTCTTGTATATGAGAACTGGGAAGAAAAGGCGTTCAGCATTGATGAAGTCAAGGCAATAAAAGGGGTCAAGTCAGTATTTGGTCTTGACTTTGGTTATACAAATGACCCCAGTGCTTTGTTTTGTGGGTTTATTGACCAAGCAAGCAAAACCATTTGGGTTTTTGATGAAATGTATAAACCCGGCATGAGTAATGAAGCTATTGCTGATGAAGTGCAGCGGATGGGTTATGTGAAAGAAAAGATAACCGCTGATTCTGCTGAACCAAAGAGTATTGACCGATTGCGTGAACTTGGTCTGAAAGGAATCAGGAAAGCAAGGAAGGGCAAGGACAGCATCAACAACGGTATTGACTTCATTCAGGACTATCACATTATTGTGCATCCAAGGTGTGTGAACTTCATCACTGAAATAAGTAACTATACTTGGGACACAGACACAAAGACAGGTAAGAAGCTGAACAGACCGATTGATGACTTCAATCACCTGATGGATGCAATGCGTTATGCGATTGAAAGCCTTATCAAAGGTGATGCGTTCAGTTTTGAATAGAAACAAATTAGTAACACAGACCCTTGGAAACATAGCGTTTTCAGGGGTTTTGATTATATTATGCAATGAAAGGGGTGAATGAACCAAGATGTTCAGCAACCTAATTGACACACTGACTTTGAAGGTCAGCAATTTCATATTACAGGGTGTTCATTCAAGGATGACTGACCGGGAATTTCTTGAAAAGGAAATTTCCAAGTGGAAATGTTCACCCCAAAGAATCATGCAGATTAAGGGTTCACTGTATTATGACAATGAACACGATATTTTGAAGCGTAAGCGTACAATGATAGGTGAAAACGGTGAACTGCAAGTTGTTGAAAACTTGCCAAACAACAGGGTCATTGATAACCAGTATGCAAAGATGGTCAATCAGAAAGCAAATTATCTGTTCGGTCAGCCTTTTGCGATAGAAACGGAAAATGACCAGTACGCTGAACTTTTGAAAAAAGTGTTCAATAAGCGTTTTATGAAAACACTGAAAAACAGTGGCAAGGCTGCATATAACAACGGTATCTGTTGGTTGTACCCTTATTACACTGAATCCGGGGAATTTTCTTTCAGATTATTTCCCGGCTATGAAATATTACCGTTTTGGAAGGACAACGAACACACTATTTTAGACTTTGCTGTCAGGTTGTATTTGGTGATTGGCTATGAAGGTACAATCCCAAAGGTAATTGAAAAGGTTGAAGTTTATGATTTGGATGGTGTTCATAAGTTCATTCTTGACAGGGGTACACTGATACCTGACCTTGCAAATGAAGGGGAATCTGATTGTTACCATGTGACAATGACCGATGAAAAAGGGAATGTGACAGGGTTCAACTGGTCAAGAATCCCGCTGATACCACTGAAAGCAAATGAACAGGAAACACCGCTGTTGAAGAAAATCAAGTCATTACAGGATGGTATCAATGTGATGCTGTCTGACTTTGAAAATAATATGCAAGAGGATGCAAGAAACACAATTCTTGTCCTGAAAAACTATGATGGTACAGACTTGGGTGAGTTCAGAAAGAATCTTGCAACCTTTGGTGCGGTCAAGGTCAGATATGATGACAGTGCAAAGGGCGGTGTTGAAACCCTTGAAATCACAGTCAATGCAGAAAACTACAAAGCTATTATTGAGATATTCAAGAAAGCCTTGATTGAGAACGCAATGGGTTATGATGCTAAGGATGACAGGCTTTCAGGCAATCCAAACCAAATGAACATTCAATCAATGTATTCTGACATTGACATTGATGCAAACGATACTGAAACAGAGTATCAGGCAGCCTTTGAAGAAATCCTTTGGTTCGTGAACGCACATCTTGCGAACACAGGACAGGGGAACTTTGAAGGTGAAGAAGTGAATGTCATCTTCAACCGGGATATTCTGATAAATGAATCAGAAGCTATTGATAATTGTCAGAAGTCAGTTGGAATCCTGTCTGATGAAACTATCATTGGTCAGCATCCTTGGGTGGATGACCCGCAGAAAGAATTGGAACGGTTGGAACAGCAGAAACAGAAGGAACAGGAAGAAATGCTTTTCCAGTACAATCCTTTTGGTCAGCAGAATCCGGCAAATCCGAACCAAGGAAATCAGGGCGGTGGTGTAGAAGATGAAGAATAGTGAATACTGGAAAAAAAGGTTTGAACTGCTTGAACAATCACAAAATCAGCAAGGTATACAGTGCTATGCTGACATTGAAAGGCAGTACAGACAGGCACAGAAGCAGATTGAAGGTCAAATTGCTGCATGGTATCAGCGTTTTGCAAAAAATAACGGTATTACACTGGCAGATGCCCGGAAAATGTTGACCAGTAAAGAACTGGAAGAATTGAAGTGGGACATAAACCAGTATATTCAGTATGGTGAAGAAAATGCAATCAATGGTACTTGGGTGAAACAACTTGAAAATGCTTCTGCCCGGTATCACATAAGCAGACTTGAAGCCTTGAAACTGCAAACGCAGCAGAGCATTGAAGCAATGTTTGGAAATCAGCTTGACAGTATTGATTCAGCAATGCGGAACATATACACATCAGGATATTACCGAACAGCTTTTGAAATTCAGAAGGGCGTTGGTGTTGGTTGGGACTTTGCTACACTGGATGAAAAGCAGATTTCAAAGATTATCAACAAGCCTTGGGCGGTTGATGGGAAGAACTTTTCTGAAAGAATTTGGGGAAATCGTCAGAAGTTGGTCAATGAACTGAACACTGAACTGACCCGTAATGTTATTTTAGGACAAGACCCACAGAAAGCTATTGATGCGATTGCCCGGAAAATGAACACTTCAAAGAATGTTGCCGGGCGGTTGGTTATGACAGAAGAAGCCTTTTTCAGTTCCGCAGCACAAAAGGACTGCTTTGCTGAACTGGATGTTGAACAGTTTGAAATTGTGGCAACGCTTGATTCACATACTTCTGATATTTGCCGGGAAATGGATGGAAAGCATTTTCCTATGTCACAATGGGAAGTTGGTGTTACTGCACCACCTTTTCATGTGTGGTGTAGGTCAACCACTGTTCCATTCTTTGATGACGAATTTGACAGTGTTGGTGAACGTGCTGCAAGGGGTGAGGATGGCAAGACATACTATGTACCCGCAAACATGACCTATAAGCAATGGCAGCAGTCATTTGTTGAAGGTGACAAGACTGGATTGCAAGAAGCAACGCCTGATGATACAATTAAGGCAAAGAAGGAAGTAAAACAAGTTGCAGAAGAATTGAAAGCTGAAAATTTCCCTTCTGCTTTTACTGCAAAATCAGAAATGAAGAATACACAGGCACTTGTTGACTATGTGAACAGTTTGGAAGGTGCAGATGCAAATACAGTTGCTTTGTTCAATCGAATGGGTAAACTGGAAAGTGTTGAAAGTAATGGTATACCTTTTAAGATTTCACATGGTAAAAATCATGCAGTTTCAACATCATCTTATACTTTTACCGGGGAACTGGCAGAAGTGAAGCTGACCATACCAAAATTACAGGGTGAAAATCTTGCCGGACAGGTGAACACAACATTACATGAAGAAATGCACCTTATGGACTTGTATGGTAGAAGCAACGTGAAGAAATCAGGTAACTGGTTCAGCACAAGCCGACAATCTTTAGTTGATAAGTTCAAACAGACTTCTTCTGATATGTCAGACGATGTGAAAAAGTTATTTGCTGAACATGATGAAAAGTGGAAAGAAGTGTCAAGTGCTGTTCGTAGTAAGTACAATTCACAAATCACTGCATTAAATGATGCAATGATGAATAGAACTTTTCAGGGTACATATAGTGATTATAAAAAGCAGTATAGCAAGCTGCAATCACTGTTGGAATCTGAACGTGACTATGAGTGCAGAAACATCATGGGCGGTGGAATCGGAAACCTTCAAGATATTTACGATGCACTGTCGGGCGGTGTTTTTCGTGACACTGGTGTTGTTAAGTATGGTCATGGTGGAAAGTATTATCAATCTGTAAACAGTAGAGTACATGAAACCATTGCCAACTATGCAGCATTGAGTGTGACAAGACCTGATTTGATTGAATTGTTACGTGCTGACAAGCCTGAACTTGTTGCTGAACTGGATGCAGTAATTGTTGAACTTTTGAAGAAAGCGGGTGGTGAGTGATGGCAAAAAAGGAAATGATTGAAAAAGGTGTCAAGGTCAGGGAATTGTTTCTTGAAGTTGAGAATTTCCCGCCAACACTACAAAAGTTTTTTGACTTATTCAGTGATGAACTACTGGATGAAAAAATAGAAGTTCTTACTGCATTGAAAGAAGGTAAGCAGATTTCAGAAATTCCGAATTTTTATGATATTTTGGAATTATACCCAAAAGATGATGAACACTGGGATTGAAACACCGTCAAATAGGCGGTGTTTTTTCATACCTTAACAAGTTATCAAGGGAATGAAAATAATTGAAATATGACCGTTATATGAGGTCAGAAAGGGGGTTCACAGATACATGAAAACCAAGACTTAAAGAAAGGGTATGGTGGTCTGAAAATTATCTCCCGGTCACAGGGTCAGAGTGACACAGAAGGGCATCCGGCAACGGGTGCTTTTCTATTTGTCGGAGTTGGTCAAGACGTAAAACCGCAACAACCAAACAATCATGTGGGAGTTACCCCGTATAAAAACGTATTTGAAAGGATGGTGTCATTATGACAAGAAAACAGTTAGAAGATTTAGGACTTTCCAAGGAACAGGTTGACAGCATTATGAAAATCAATGGTGATGACATTGAAAATGCAAAATCTGCATCCGCTGCTGAAATCAAAAACCTTGAAACAGAGGTTTCAGGATTGAAAACACAGGTGTCTGACAGGGACAAGCAGCTTGAAACCCTGAAAGCATCAGCCGGGGACAATGAAGCCCTGACAAAGCAGATTGCAGACTTACAGGCTGAAAACACCAAAGCCAAGGAAACACATGAATCTGAAATGACCCAGTTGAAGGTTGATTTTGCGGTTGAAAAAGCATTGACCGGGGCAAATGCAAAGAACATCAAGGCAGTTAAGGCACTTTTAGACCTGACGGATGCCAAACTTGACAAAGATGGTAATGTCAAGGGGTTGTCTGAACAGATTGAAAAGCTGACCACTGGTGAAGATACAAAGTTCTTATTCGATGCACCGCAGCAGAAACAGCAGCAGACATTCAAAGGCTTTCAGCCGGGGGCATCTGCACAGCAGAAGCCGGGAACAGAGGTTGATACCTCAAAAATGAACTATGATGAATTATGTGCCTACTTAGCGGAAAATCCTGATGCTAAGTTAGAGTAAAAGAAAGGAAAGGTGAAAAAGAATGGCGAACGATAAGTTTGATTCTAAGAGTTTTAACCCGCAGGCTTTCAAGTACATGGTCGGCAGAGTTCCGAACCTTCACATGCACGAAATCAAGAAGTCAAAAGCACTGGCGGGAAATCCTGACATTAAGGATGTGTTCAGTACACAGAACGGTACAAGTTATGCACGTATTGCAATGCGTGGTCTGTTAGACGGTGATGCAGTCAACTATGACGGTCAGACAGACATTGAAGCAACAAGCACAAAGACCTTTGAACAGGGTGTTGTTGTGGTTGGTCGTGCCAAAGCATGGAAAGAAAAAGATTTCAGCTATGACATTACTGGCGGTGTTGACTTCATGCAGAATATCGCAAATCAGGTTGGTGATTACTGGGATGGTGTTGACCAGAGTACAATTCTTGCGATTCTTGACGGTATCTTTGCAATGACAGGTGCAAAGAACCTTGAATTTGTCAACAACCACACCTATGACATTACTGAAAAGGTTGACGGTAAGGTTTCCGCAACCACACTGAACAGTGCAGCAAACAAGGCTTGTGGTGCGAACAAGAAGAAGTTCACACTGGTATTCATGCACAGTGATGTTTCAACTAACCTTGAAAACCTGAACCTTGTAACACACCTGAAATATACAGATGCACAGGGTATTCAGAAAGACCTTGACCTGTATACATGGAACGGTAAGTTGGTTGTCATTGATGACGATTTACCGACTGTTGCACAGGAAGGTTTCTATATCAAGGCAAAGTCCACTGATGAAGGTGCGGTTGAGGTTGTGGCAAATGATGCAACACCTACTGCAAAACAGGTCAAGTTGGAAGATGTGACACCTGTTGCTGACAGCTACACAACCCCGGCTGTTGGTGATTATGTGGTATTTGTGGATGCGTTCACAGAGTACACAACCTATGTTATGGGTAACGGTGCATTTTCTTATGAGGATATTGGTGCAAAAGTTCCTTATGCTATGGCAAGGGATGAAAAAACAGATGGTGGTGTTGACCTTCTGTATACCCGTCAGAGAAAGGTATTTTCACCTTTTGGTATCTCTTATGAGAAAAAGTCACAGGCAACGCTTTCACCTACTGATGCAGAGTTGAAGAACGGTGAAAACTGGTCACTGGTACATTCCGGGGAATCAGTTGCAGCAAACCGCAGCTATATCAACCACAAGGCAATTCCGATTGCCCGCATCATTTCAAGGGGATAATATGAAAGGGTGGTTGCTATGTTTGATACTAATGCAGTAAAAGACAAGCTGAAATCTTTTGGTTATGAGGTCAAGGCAGATGATGAATTTGCCTTGACCTTTTGCGTTGAGAAAGTACGCAGCACCATCAAAAATGAAATCAACTGGCAAGATGTGCCGGAAGGACTGGAACACATTGCTGTTGATATGGCGGCGGGTGAATTTCTTCTTTCCAAGAAAACCTTTGCACCAAATGACCTTGTTGGGTTTGATTTAGATTATGCAGTAAAGCAGATTCAGACAGGTGACACCAACACCGTTTTTGCAACTGGTGAAGGTAGCTTGACACCTGAACAAAGGCTGACCGCCTTCATCAATTACCTTTTATCCTATGGAAAGGCTGAATTTAATTCGTTCAGGCGAATCCGATGGTAAACGCAATTCAGGCAGCACAAAAGGCTGCAAGAAAGGCTATTGAAGCAACCTATTTTGGTACTTTGACAGTCACAGAAAGAAAAAAGGAAAAAGATGAAAGGTCAAAGCTGACAAAAGATGTTGAAGTGGTTGTTTTGGAAAATCAACCATGTAAATTGTCATTTGAAAAACTGCAAACTGCTATTCAGTCAGATTCAGCAGCAACCATCACACAGGTGACAAAATTATTTGTTTCCCCTGATATTTCAATCAATGCGGGTTCAAAAATCACTGTATCACAGGACAATGTGACTACTGATTACACTTGCAGCGGTGTCCCGGCAATATATCCGACACATCAGGAAATTATTCTTGAATTGTTCAAGGACTTTGCATAATGGGTAGAATGGGGAATTTCAACATTGATGGGTTGAAAAAGTTCAGGGATGAACTGAACAAGCTGCAAGACCCTGATAAATTTGTTGAAGCGTGTGCAAAGGAACTTGCTGCCCGTTTATTGCGGATGGTGGTGAAAAGAACCCCGGTGGGGGAATATCCAAAGAGTTCAGGAAAAAAAGGCGGTACTTTAAGGCGTGGGTGGACTGGTGAAAAAAGGTCATCTGCACAAAATTATGCTGATTCCCTGACAGTTCATCATTTTGGTGACACTTATGTCATTGAGATTGTGAACCCGGTTGAATACGCATCCTATGTTGAATATGGTCACAGAACCGCAAATCACAAGGGATGGGTCAAGGGTAAGTTTATGATGACCATATCTGAACAGGAACTTGAAAAGATTGCCCCGAAGGTGCTTGAAAACAAGATTAAAAAATATTTAGGGGGATGTTTGAAATGATAAATTCAATAATTGAAGCAATCAGCATTTCCCTGAATGAAGAATTTGGGGATGGCTATGAAACCCACATGGAAGAAATCAAGCAAGGTTTGAAAGAACCTTGTTTTTTTATTACTTGTCTGAACCCCACAACTGAACTGTTCCTTGGTAAGCGTTATTTCCGAACCAATCAGTTCTGCATCCAGTATTTCCCGGAAACAAATGAAAAGCAAAGGGAATGTAATGGTGTGGCTGAAAGAATGTTGCAGTGTTTGGAGTACATCACAATCTATGGTGAGGATAAGCCAATCATGGGGACAAAAATGAAGTATGAAGTGGTTGACGGTGTTCTGAATTTCTTTGTGAATTATGACTGTTTTATCAGAAAGACAGAGCAGCAGACACCTATGGAAAGTTTACAGGCAAGTACCAGTGTGAAGGAAGGTGGTTGATTTGGCAGCAACAAGAAAAAATACAGGCGGTGCAAAAACTGAACAGACTGAACAGAAGTTCAGCAAAGAACAGATTCTTGCATCTGCCCGGTATGCAAACAGAAGGGACTTGGTGGATGCCCTTCTTGATAAAGATAAAAGTTACACCTTTGAAACTGTTGACAACATGATTGAAAAATATAAGAAAGGACAGGTGAAATAATATGGCTTTAGGTGGCGGTAGTTTTACCACACAGAACAAAGAACTTCCCGGTGCATATATCAACTTTGTATCGGCTGCATCTGCATCTGCTGCACTGTCTGACAGGGGAATTGCTACAATGCCCCTTGAACTTGACTGGGGCAAAGAAGGGGAAGTTTTTGAAGTAACCAGTGGAGATTTTCAGAAGGACAGCTTGAAAATCTTTGGCTATGCCTATGACAGTCCTAAGATGAAAGGTCTTAGAGATTTGTTCATTGGTGCTAAGACATTGTATGCGTATCGTTTAAATGGCGGTGGAACAAAGGCAGAAAATACCTTTGCAACTGCTTTATATGGCGGTACACGTGGAAATGATTTGAAGATTGTTATTCAGGCAAATGCAGACGATTCCAAGAAGTTTGATGTTATCACATACCTTGGAACAGTCAAGGTTGATTCACAGACGGTCACAAAGGCATCTGAACTTGTGGCAAATGATTATGTGACATTTAAGACCGATGCAACGCTTGCAGTAACAGCTTCAACACCGTTGTCAGGTGGTACAAATGGAACTGTTGACGGTACTGCACATCAGACTTACTTGGATAAGATTGAATCTTATACCTATAACGCAATGGGTGCAGTGGTTACAGATGAAACCACAAAGAAACTGTATGTTGCGTTCAACAAGCGTTTGCGTGATGAAATGGGTATCAAGTTCCAGTTGATTCTTTACACCATTGCTGCCGACTTCATGGGTACTATCAGTGTTAAGAACAAGGTAATTGATGAAGGTTGGTCAGAAGCATCCCTTGTGTACTGGGTAACTGGTATTCAGGCGGGTTGTGCGGTCAACAAGTCTTGTCAGAATAAGAAGTATGACGGTGAATTTACCGTTGACACTGATTATACACAGACAGAGTTGAAACAGGCAGTGAAGAACGGTGAATTTGTGCTTCACAAAGTAAACGCTGATGTTCGTGTTCTTGAAGATATTAACACAATGGTCACAACTTCTGATACTTGTGGTGATGTATTTAAGGACAATCAGACAATCAGGGTCATTGACCAGTTAGGTAATGATGATGCTGTTTTGTTCAATACCAAGTATTTAGGTGTTGTTCCTAACAACGCATCAGGCAGAACTTCCCTTTGGTCTGACATTGTAAAAATCAGAAGTCAGTTACAGGATTTAGGTGCAATCGAAAACTTCAATGATTCTGATGTTACGGTTGCACAGGGCGATTCCAAAAAGGCGGTTGTGGTTACTTCTGCAATTACCGTTGTGAACGCTATGGGTAAACTTTATATGACAGTTACGGTTGCGTAAGAAAGTGGGTGATAAAAGATGAACGATAACATTACTATGAAAGCAAGGGACACCATTGCTGCAAAGTTGGCTGAATGTTTTATCACGATTGGAACACGCAGATACAACTTCATGCAGATGATTGACATGGAAGCAAAGGTTGAAAAGACCAAGACCACAGTTCCCCGCCTTGGTGCTATTATGGCGGGTCACAAGTCATGCGGTATGGAAGGTACATTTTCAGGAACTGCACATTATAATCAGTCAGTGCTTAGACAGGCACTTCTTGATTATAAGAACACAGGTCAGGATGTGTACTTTGAAATGCAGATTACTAATGATGACCCGACAAGTGAAGCGGGCAGACAGACAATCATCTTCTATGATTGCAATACTGACGGCGGTGTTCTTGCAAAATTCGATGCTGACGGTGAGTATTTGGATGAAGAAATTGAAGGAACATTTGAGGATTTCTCAATGCCTGAATCTTTTGCAAATCTGACCGGATTTCTTACCAACTAAACAATGAAAAACCCCTTGTGTGAGTTTATATAACGCTCATATAAGGGGTTTTTGCTATTCAATGATAAACAGAAAGGGGACAAATAAAAATGTCAAAATTCAGTCGATTTATGAAAGCGAACAAAATCGCAAAGCCAAATGAAAAATATGCACCTACAACCACATTACAGGATGAAAACGGTGAACCGCTGAAATGGGAGTTCAAACAGATTACTTCCAAGGAAAATGAAGCGTTGCGTGATTCCTGTACCATTGAAGTCCCGGTTAAGGGTAAGCCGAACCTTTACAGACCGAAGGTGAAAACTGCTGAATACCTTGCAAAGATGATTGTGGCATCCACTGTATACCCTGACCTTTACGATAAGGAATTACAGGATTCATACGGTGTTATGACCCCGGAAGAACTTCTTTATGCAATGGTTGATAATGCCGGAGAATATCAGGACTTCACAGTTTGGATGCAGAAGTTTCAGGGATTTACCAAGAGCCTTGATGACAAGGTGGATGAAGCAAAAAACTAATTGAAGAAGGGGATGGTGAAGCAAATTATGCTTACTATGCCCTTCACAAACTTCATATTTTGCCAAGTCAATTCTTGGAAATGGATGAACAAGAAAAGGCTTTTGTCATAGCAGCTATAAAAATCAAAGTCGAAAATGACAAGAAGGAAAAGAAAAAAGCGGAAAGCAAAGCGAAGAAAAAACACTAAGAAAGGCAGGTGATAAGGGTGTCATCTATTCAGACAGGTATTGAACTTAATGACCAGTTCAGCGGTGTGTTGAACAATATTGTAAATTCAGTGAACCTTGCTGTTTCTGCAATGTATGATATGCAGCAGAGCATGAACGCAGACATTGACACAAGCAGTATTGAAGGTGCAAGGGATGAAATCAATCAGGCAACCGCAGCAATCAATGCAATGAACGATGCCTTGAACAATCAGACTGCACCTGATATTGCACCGCCTGTTGTGGATGAAGGGAATCAAGAACCGATTCCAGTACCGATTGACCCCGTAATTCCTGACCCGCTTGTTGAAAATCCTGAACCAATCAGACCAGAGATTCAACCAAATGCACCCCCTGAACCTGTTGAAGTACCTATTCAGTGGGAATCAGACAACTTGGAAGTATTCACTGGCACTGGAATTGAACGGTTTCAGCAAGAAGTTCAGAGTGCAAACAGTATGTTGGAACAGTTAAGCAGTACACAAGATGCGATTGCAAGACAGGCATACAATACAAACCTGTTCCCGCCTGAATCATTTCAGGATTTGAACAGGTTAGCGGTTCGGATTGATTCAGTTCGTGACCGTATTCAGCAGATTGAGAATAACCCGGTAAACCTTGGAACAGATACCGCAAATGCAGAACTTGAACAGTTACGTTCACAGTTGAACACAGCAATTCAGGAACAAAATGAACTGAATCAGGCAATGCAGAACATGGATGTTTCTGCTGCAAACGATGCTTATTTGCGTTTGTCACAGACAGTCAGCGGAACAGAACGGTATATCAGGGACAATGTTGACGAACAGGGGCGTTTCAATCAGGAAATTCAGGAAGGTACACAACAGGCAAATGAACTGACCAACACAATCAAGAACGCTGTTTTGGCGTTTGTGAGTATTCAAAGCGTTGGGAAAGCGTTGAACATTTCTGATGAACTTGTTCAGACCACTTCCCGCCTAAATATGATGAATGATGGACTGCAAAGCACACAGGAACTTGTCAACATGGTATATGCAGCAGCACAGGATGCACGTGGTTCATTTTCTGAAATGGCAGATGTGGTTGCAAGGTTCGGTAATAATGCCGGGGATGCGTTTGGTAGTTCAGAAGAAGTTGTTGCGTTTGCAGACCTGATTCAAAAGCAGATGACGATTGCCGGGGCAAGTACCCAAGAAGCAAGCAATGCAATGTTGCAGTTATCACAGGCTTTGGGTTCAGGCGTGTTACGTGGTGACGAATTGAACAGTATCTTTGAACAAGCACCTAACCTGATTCAGTCTATTGCTGATTACTTGGATGTGCCTATTGGTAAAATTCGTGAAATGGCAGCGGATGGTGAACTTTCAGCCGATGTTGTAAAAGCTGCAATTTTTGCAAGTGCGGATGAAATCAATGCCAAGTTTGAAGAAATGCCTATGACTTGGGGGCAGATTTGGCAGTCGATGAAGAACACAGCAATGATTGCTTTTCAGCCTGTACTTCAAAGATTAAACGATATAGCCAACAGTGAAGCATTTCAGACATTCGTGAACGGTGCGATTGAAGCAATGGCAACACTTGCAAATGTTGTACTGAACATTTTTGAACTGATTGGTACAGTTGGCGGTTTTATTGCTGATAACTGGTCTATTATCAGTCCTATTATTTATGGTGTCATCGGTGCGTTGGCAGTATATGCAGCTTACCTTGGTATTGTAAAAGGGATTGAACTGGCAAGTGCAGCAGCAAGTGCAGTGATGGCGGTTGGAAAGGGTCTGTATGCAGCAGCCACAATGATTGCAACTGGTGCTACATGGGCACAGACAACTGCACAGTTAGGTTTGAATGGTGCAATGTATGCGTGTCCTATCGTTTGGATAATCATGCTTATTATTGCCCTGATTGCAATAATTTTTGCAGTATGTTCAGCTATTGCCAAACTGACAGGTGTTGCAAATTCCGGGTTCGGTGTAATTACTGGCGGTATCAATGTTGTGATTCAGTTCTTCAAGAATTTGGGTCTTACCGTTGCAAATATCGCCCTTGGTATTGGTAATGCAATCGCAGCCTTGGGAAGTAACATAATGACAGCATTTCACAATGCAATCTGTTCTGTTCAGGCGTGGTGGTATGACTTGCTTTCAACCTGTTTATCAGTCATTGAAAGTATTTGTGTAGCCTTGAACAAGTTGCCTTTTGTAGAATTTGACTATTCAGGTATTTCAAACGCAGCAGATGACTATGCAGCAAAGGCGGCAGAAGCAGCCGGAAACAAAGAAGATTACACCAGTATTTCAGATGCGTTCAATGATGGTTTTTCAACCTTTGACACGTTTCAAGACGGATGGGCAGCAGATGCCTTTGATGCGGGTGCTTCTTGGGGTGATGGTGTTGCAGATGCAGTCAGCAATTTCAGCTTGTCAGATGTGTTTGGCGGTACAGATATACCAAATGTTGATGACTACACATCAGGTTTTAATGATGCAATCGCAAATTCAGGAGTTGGTGACAACCTTGGAAGTATTGCTGATGACACTGGTGCAATCAAGGACAACATGGATATTACACAGGAAGATTTGAAGTATTTGCGTGATATTGCTGAACAAGAAGCAGTGAACAGGTACACAGTCGCAGAAATCAACATTGACCAGTCAGGTATGCAGAATAACATCAGTAGCGGTGACGATATTGACGGATTTATGACAAAACTGACAGATTCAGTGAATGAAGCGGTTGATAATATGACGGAAGGGGTGCATGAGTAAATGGCGTATGATGTGTATTTGAAAAATTGTCTGTTACCCGTCACCCCTGAAAAAATACAGACAAAAATAAATAACAAAAATAAGACGGTAACACTTATCAATGAAGGTGAAATCAATATCCTGAAAAAAGCGGGGTTGACCGACATTGAATTTGAATGTGAAATACCACAGGTAAAACATCCTTATGCAGTCTATAAGTCAGGCTTTAAGGATGCCGGGTATTTCTTTGACATTTTTGAAGAACTGAAAAAGAGTAATAAACCGTTCCAGTTCATTGTGTGCAGAAAAACCCCAGTGGGGAAACAACTGCTGAACACGAACATCAAGGTATCAATGGAAGATTGGAAAATCACAGAAGATGCCAAAAAAGACGGTTTTGATTTCAGGGTAAAAATAAACTTGAAGCAGTACCGGGAATACGGGACAAAAACGGTGAACATTCAGATTGCAGCATCAAAGCCAAAGGCAAGTGCTGAACCTAAACGTGAAACCAATAATTCACCCGCCCCGGCATCTGCACAGACCTACACAGTAGTAAAGGGTGATTGTCTTTGGAATATTGCAAAGAAGTTTTATGGCAACGGTTCAAAGTATACGGTCATCTATAACGCAAACAAGGGTGTCATTGGTGGCAACCCTAATTTGATTTATCCGGGACAAGTTTTGACGATTCCGGCAGCATAGAAAGGGGTGTTTGAAATGAATGTTGAACTATTGGTTGGGAATGAATCAGGAACAAAAGTGTACCAACCCGCAGTTCAGGAAGGAATTGAATGGTCAACAGAACGAAAAGACACCCCCGGTAAACTGGTTTTCAAAGTCCTGAAGGATGACATTCTTGATTTTTCAGAAGGTAGTCCTGTCAGGATGAAAGTTGACGGTGACAATGTATTTTTTGGTTTTGTATTCAAGCAACAGCGGGCAAAAGACCAAATTATCACAGTCACCGCCTATGACCAGTTGCGATATTTGAAAAATAAAGACACCAAAGTGTATGAAGGGAAAACTGCTTCACAGTTTACAAAAATGATAGCAGATGACTATGCACTGAATGTTGGCACATTGGAAGATACCGGGTATGTCATAGAATCAAGGGTTGAAGAAAATACTTCACTGTTTGAAATGATTGCAAACGCCCTTGACCTGACCTTGACCAATACCGGGGAAATGTATGTTTTGTATGACGATTTTGGAAAACTGACACTGAAAAGCCTATCTTCAATGTATGTGGGTGTTCCGGGTGCATACCTGATGATTGATGAAGAAACAGGTGAAAACTTTGACTATACTTCATCTATTGATGAAAACACCTATAACAAAATCAAGTTGACCTATGACAATGAAGATACTGGTTATAGGGAAGTTTATATTGCACAGGATTCTTCCAACATCAATAAGTGGGGAATCTTGCAGTATTTTGATACATTACAGAAGGGTGAAAATGGTCAGGCAAAGGCTGATGCACTTTTGAAATTATACAACAAAAAGACCCGTAACCTGAAAATCACAAATGCCCTTGGTGACAATAGGGTCAGGGCGGGTTCAATGGTAGTAATCAACCTTGACCTTGGAGATATAAAGCTGAAAAACTGGATGCTTGTTGAAAAATGCAAGCACACCTACAAGGAAGGTGAACATTGGATGGATTTGACACTTAGAGGGGGTGAATTTGTTGCCTGATGCAAATGAACTTGTGGCACTATTGAAAAAGGCAGCACTGGATGCAGTCGAAGCATCCAAGCCTGTCAATGTGTATTTTGGTGAAGTATTAAGTGCTTCACCGCTAAAAATCAATGTTGAACAAAAGATGATTCTTGGTGAAAAGCAGTTGATTCTTTCAAGGAATGTGACAGACTTCACCACAATGGTCACTGTTGACTGGCTGACAGAAAGCAGCCTAAGCACACATACCCACACAGTACAGGGTTCAGATGGAAACGGTGACAGTATTAACCTAACCACTGGTGCAAAGAACCTTGCACATACCCATGAGATTACAGGAAAGAAGAAAATCACCGTTCATAATGGCTTGGTTGTCGGTGATGAAGTTATCCTGATAAGACAGCAAGAAGGTCAAAAATTTATTGTATGGGATAGGATTGGAAAATGATACCTTCAACAGTTGGTTTTTTAGACCAAGATTTTGACATTGAAGAACAACCAAGCCTAACTTATAAAATGGACTTAGATGGTGATTCAATCAGGGGTTTTGTAGATGAACAAGAAGCTATGAAACAGACTGTATTCAGGATATTGAACACTGAACGGTATCAGTACATTATCTATCCTTGGTACTATGGGATTGAAACCCTTGACCTGTATGGTGAACCAGTCACCTATGTAGTCCCGGAACTGGAACGCAGAATCACAGAAGCATTGACCATTGATACAAGAATAAACAGCGTTACAGATTTTGAATTTGACCTTGAAGTGAAGGGCGTTGTTCACGCCACATTCACAGTACACACCATCTATGGTGAAATCAAAGCAGAGAAAGGGGTGAACATCTAAAATGTATGAAAATGAAACCTATGAAGTCATTCTTGAACGTATGCTGAACCGGGTATCTGATAAGTTGGATAAAAGACCATCTTCACCTATTTATGACACCCACAGTCCGACAGCTATTGAATTTCAGATATTATACATTGAGTTGGAATATCTGATAAAAAATTCATACGGTGATACCGCTGCAAGGGAATTTCTTGTGTTGCTTGCAAAGGACAGAGGATTGACCCCTGAACCCGCAACAAAAGCTGTTCTGAAAGGTGAGTTCACCCCGGCAACTATTGATGTGACTGGTAAGCGGTTCAATATCGGTGATATAAATTATGTGGTAATGGAACAGATTACACCGGGGCAGTATCAGGTTCAGTGTGAAACAGAAGGAACAGTTGGCAATCAGTATCTTGGTGATATGATACCGATGGAATATATTGAAGGATTGCAAACCGCACAGCTTACTGAAATACTGATACCGGGTGAAGATGAAGAAGATACCGAAGTATTCAGACAGCGTTATTTTGACAGCTTCAATGAACAGTCCTTTGGTGGAAACAGAGCAGCTTATATTGAAACAGTGAAGAAAATTGACGGTGTTGGAAATCTGAAAGTAACAAGGGTTTGGAACGGTGACATTCGCCCGGCTGATATGATACCAAGTACAAAAGTTACTTCTTGGTACAATTCAGTTATAAGTGGACTGGATGCAGAGGTTGCAACATGGCTTTCTGCTGTTTATATGGCTTCATTTGAGAAGAAATTGACCGTTGGTGGTACTGTTCTTATAACTGTTGTTAATTCATTGGATTTTGGCGAAGCATCAACTGTATTGCTGAACAAGATTCAGGAAGAACTTGACCCAGTGGAAAATGCTGGGGAAGGTTATGGACTTGCACCAATCGGTCATGTGGTCAGTGTGAAAAGTGCTGAACCTGTTCAGTCATATATCACAACAACAGTGACCTTTGATGAAGGTTACAACTGGTCAAACACTAAGACAGAAATAGAAGAAGCTGTTGGTGCGTATCTGTTGGAGTTAAGAAAGGCTTGGGCAGATAACACAAGCACCATTGTCAGGGTCAGTCAGATTGAAACAAGGATTCTTAGTGTGAAAGGTGTCCTTGATGTGGCAAACACAAAAATAAACGGTAGTACAAGCAATCTGACCTTGACCAAATATCAGATTCCAGTGTTAGGGGGTGTTTCTGCATGATAAGGGATGTTGACCTTGTTTCATATTTACCGCCTTTTATGCAGACTTACAAAGAACCTGTTGCAGCACTTGAAGCTGAAAATCCTGAATTTCAAATCATTTGGAAAGCAACAGACCGGGTGCTTTACAACAGATTTATTTCAACCGCTGATGAATACGGTATATCAAGATTTGAAAAAATGCTTGGTATTCATCCAACATCAGAAGATACCCTTGAAAGTAGAAGGTCAAGGGTTCAAAGCAAATGGTTCAATAAAATTCCCTACACAATGCGGGTACTGCTTCAAAAGCTGACTGTATTGTGTGGAAATACGGATTTCAGCCTGACACATGATTTCAAAATTGGGTATACCCTGACATTGGAAACAGACCTTGAATTGTATGGTCAGGTGGAAGAACTGGAATATATCATCAATTCAATGATTCCTGAAAATATAGTTGTTGTTTCAAAGAACAGCATCCCTTGCAATGTGAAGGGTGCTGTTCTTTTTGGTGGTGGGGTTTGTTTCGTCAACCACTTCACAATTACCAATGATTTCAGGGAAGTGTTTGACATTGATGGAAAAGCAGCGTTTGGCGGTGGAATCGTTCAGACTGAAATGCTGAACATCACAAATGACAGCCGGGAAACCGTTGCTGTTCAAGGTGTTGCAAATTTTGGCGGTTCAGTAACAGATACCGCAATGGTAACTATTTCACAGGATTTTAGTGAAGTTTTCAGGGCAGACGGTGATGCAAATGTTGCATCAGGCGTTGTTCATGTGGATTTCATTGAAATAAAAACAACATAGAAAGGAATGAAAGAGAATGGCAGAGTATTCAAAACTGGTCATCACAAACGATGGTCAGGCACTTATGGCAAAAATGATTGCCGGGTCAGGGAACATTGATTTCACAAAAATCTGTTCTTCCAGTACACAGTATCAGGAAAATCAGTTGCAAAGCCTGACCGCACTTAGCAACATCAAGCAGACAACCCTTGTTTCAAAGGTGTCCCGCACAAATAATGTTGCAATCAAGGTAGAAGCAGCATTTTCAAATGTTGACATCACAACCGGGTATTATATGCGTACACTTGGCTTATATGCAGTTGACCCGGACAAAGGTGAAATTCTGTATGCTGCTTGTATTGAAACCTCAAATAACTGTTATATGCCACCATACAACGGTGTTACGGTATCGGCAGCATACATTCAGTTATATACAACTGTTGGAAATGCTGACAGTGTATCACTTGAAGTCAATCCCGGTGCATACGCAACCATTGGTGATATTCAGGAACTTGAAGCAGAAATTGCAGACCTGAAAGCATTTGTTGGTTACACTGACGGGGACATTTATGGTGTGGAAGTGGATTTCAAAAATAAGAAGTTCACACGCCTTGCCGGGGCAGTAAACAGAACACCGGGGGAAGGATTTGATAACATTCTTTGCTTTGGTGGAAGAAAACGCTGCAACTTAACGAATGATGGAAGGGTTGCAGCTTATTATGGTGAAGCGGGATTTTCAACAACTGGAAAACTTACACAGGCGGTTGACCGTAACCCGGCGGGTACTGAAAACCCTGATGCTTCTTTACAGTTCGCATCCGGGACTATTGTTCAGGTAATGGTTGAACAGCCAAAGTTCTATTACAAGGTTGTTCCGCTTGAAATTGAAAAGAAGAAAAAGGGTGGTATCACAAGAAAGGTCAGATATTATGTATCTGACACACCAAAGGCGGGATTCAAACTTCATCCGGCTTTCATTGAGAATGGCAACGAAAATGAAAAGATTTACCTTGCAGCCTTTGAAGGTTCGCTTTATGACAGCAGTGCATCAGCCTACATTTTGGATGATTCACAGGTTGCTGACTTTGCTGCTGACCTTCTTTGCAGTATCGCAAATGCAAAACCGCTGTCAGGTCTTACACAGAACGCCACACGTGCGAATGTCAGAAAACTTGCAGAAAAGCGTGGTTCAGGTTGGGAACAGGCGTATATTGCAACAGCATCAGCTTCACAGATGCTTATGCTGATTGAATATGCAAGTTTCAATATGCAGTCTGCTATTGGTCAGGGTGCAGTGAATAAGACTGATGACGGAAGTTCAAACATGGCAGAAGCAACAGGTGTTACAATTAACCTTGGCAACGCATCCGGCACAGCTTCAAATGCAAACGGTGTTCAGTTTGTTTCCTATCGTGGTGAAGAAAACTTTTGGGGTAACATTTGGGGTTGGATTGATGGCATCAATGAATATATGGATGCTACAACCCATGAAGGAACAATTTATATTGCAGACCATTCCTTTGCAGATGACACAGGAACAGGTGCGTATGAGGATGTCGGAATCATTGCAGTATATGGAAACGGTTATGTTTCAGCTTTCTGTTATTCAGAAAAATATGATTGGTTGTTCATTCCGGGTGAACTTCTTGGAAGTTCTGCTTTACCTGTTGGTGATTACTGTTGGAATGGAAGCACTGGATGGCGGGTCGCTTTATTGGGTGCTCATTGGAATGATGGCTTGGCTGCCGGTGCTTTCTGTTGGCATCTGAGTGATGCTTCTTCTAGTCGTTATCGGGTTATCGGCGGTCGGTTGGTGTATGTACCAAGCAAAGCAGCAGCGTAAAACCAAGTAAATGAACATTTTTAGGTAATCAGGATGCTATACAGATGACGATTTCAGGCAAAACACCATAAAAGCAAAAACCAAAGTCACTAAATTAGGTGCTAATTGGAATAATGGCTTGAATACCAGTGCTTTCTATTGGAATCTGAATAATGCTTCTTCTAATCGTAATCGGAATATCAGCAGTCAGTTAGTAAATGCACTAACTTCACCCCGTCAGAAATGGCGGGGTGTTTTTATAAGAATAACAATGTACTGAAAACTGATTACCATGCCACTTGGCAAAACATCAAAATTCATGGACTGTATTAGTAGGTTGCACCCATTTGTGCAAGTCGAAAGTTCGGTTCAGTGCATACAGAGAAGGGAAACCAGTGAAACGCTATGGCAACTTATATGAAAAAATCTGTTCAATGGAAAACCTTGAACTTGCTTTTAAGAACGCAAAGAAAGGAAAAGGGTGGTACAAGGAAGTTCAGCAGATAGAGAAAAGACCATATTACTACTTGGCGGGTCTGCAATGGATGCTGAAAAACCATAAATATAAAACTTCTGAATATGCGACTTTTACCAAGAAAGACGGTAAAAAGGAAAGGGAAATATACAAACTTCCATTCTTCCCTGACAGAATCGCACAGTGGGCGGTTTTACAGGTTATTGAACCGCAGTTATTAGCGTTTTTCACAGATGACACCTATTCAGCAATACCAAACAAAGGTATTCATGCAGCTTTCAAAAAGTTGCGAAAAGCAGTTGATACAGTGCCGGAAGAAATGACCTATTGCTTGAAAATCGACTGCAAGAAATTTTACCCTTCCATTGACCATGAAACACTGAAACAAAAGTTCAGACGGAAATACAAAGACCCTGAACTGCTTGAACTGATAGATGAAATTATTGACAGCATCAGCACGTGTCCGGCAACGGAAGAAAACATTGAATTTTATGAATCATGCGGTAATGAAATCAACATTGTCACACTGAATGGTAAACAGTTTATTAGTGGCGTTGGTATACCGATAGGAAACTACTTTTCACAGTATGACGGTAACTTCTTTTTAAGTGAATTTGACCACTGGATAAAAGAAGTAAAGCACATCAAGCACTATTACCGTTATATGGATGATATTTGTATTTTTGCAAAGACCAAGGAAGAACTTCACCAGTTACTAAGTGAAATTGATGAATATTTCAAAGTGAATTTGAAACTAAGGATAAAAGGTAATTATCAGATATTCCCTTCATTTGTCAGGGGTATTGACTTTGTTGGGTACAGAATTTTCAAAGATTATACCCTTTTAAGAAAATCCACTTGTCAGCAGTTTGAACGCAAGATGACAGCAATCAGGAAGAAAGTGGAAAGCGGGCAAGAAATGAACTATTCAGAATGGTGTTCAATCAATTCTTATAAGGGTTGGCTGAAACATTGCGATAGTTACCGATTGTCTGAAAAATATATTGAACCAATTCAGCCTTATGCTGATAGGTACTATAAAGAACATATTAAAAAGAAAGGCGGTAGAAAGCATGAAACAGTATCAGAAAGTAAGAAGTGTGCAGCAGCCTGAAACAAAGGTCATTGATGACTTTTCTGTTTGGGTTGCGGAAAACATCACCCCGGTATCAGAAGCCGGGACAGATGAACAGCCGGGTTTTGAAGGTTATGAATATGACCTGACCCAGTACACCAAGGATGAATACATTCAGTTGATTGACGAAAAGAACGCATCCTTAGAAGCAGAAATCACAAGTACACAGTTAGCATTGTGTGATGTGTACGAAATGTTAGGTTAAGAAAGGGGTGAATGACAATGGCAGAAGTTTATGCAAATCTGATTATCAAGGGAAAAAAGACCATTGATGAAGTACCTGAAAAAATCAGGGATGAAGTAAAAGCAATCTTGACTGAAAAAGGTTTCCCGGAATTGACAGAAGGTGATAACTGATGATTCGTCAGTTTATCATAAAAATATTATTCAGAAAGGATGTGGGTGAAATGGCAGTAATCTATGCAACCCTTATTGTGAAGGGTAAAAAGAACTTTGCTGATGTTCCTGAAAGAATCAAGGAACAGGTGAAGGAAGTCCTGATTGACCTTGATTGTGGCGAACTTGCAGAGTAGTCAAGTAAATGTTCAAGTAAACGAAAAAACACGCTATATGACCGTTATATGAAGTCATGTGGCGTGTTTTTTCATGCAGAAAAAGACAGAAAGAAGGTAAACAGAATGAAACAGACAATTTGCAGTATTTTCGGTGTGATTGGTTCAGCAATCGCAACTTTATTTGGTGGATGGGATGCGGGACTTGCAACCCTTTTGATTTTCATGGCTCTTGACTATGTAACGGGTCTGATTGTTGCGGGTGTTTTCCACAACAGCACAAAGACAGATACCGGGACACTGGAAAGCAAAGCCGGATGGAAAGGATTGTGCAGAAAGTGCATGACCCTGATTTTTGTACTGGTCGCATACCGCATTGATTTGATTCTTGGTCTTGACTATATCAGAAACGCAGTAATTATTGCTTTCATCACCAATGAACTGATTTCACTGGTTGAAAATGCGGGTCTTATGGGTGTACCACTCCCGGCAGTCATCACCAAGGCTATTGATATTTTGCAGAAGAAATCAGAAAGTGAGGTAAAGAAAAATGAGTAATTCAAGTTTAGTATGCTATACAAAGTTATCACCGAACCATTCAGGAAAACGTACACACAGCATTGACCGCATCACACCGCATTGTGTGGTTGGTCAGTTGTCTTGTGAATCCATTTGTGCTTGTTTCCCGGAAGGAAGGGGTGCAAGTTGTAACTATGGTATTGGTTCAGATGGTAGAATTTCCCTTTGTGTTGATGAAGGAAATCGTTCTTGGTGTTCTTCATCAAATGCAAATGACCAAAGGGCAGTTACTATTGAATGTGCTTCTGATAAAACTGCACCGTATGCAATGAATGATGCAGTTTATGAATCACTGGTGAACCTTTGCACAGATATTTGCAAGCGTAACGGTAAGAACAAACTGATTTGGTTTGGTGACAAGGATAAAACCCTTGCTTATGAACCACAGTCAAATGAAATGGTCATTACAGTTCACAGATGGTTTGCAAACAAGTCCTGTCCGGGTGATTGGTTATATGAACGCCTTGGTGACTTGGCTGCAAGGGTTACTGCAAACCTTGGCGGTGGTCAGTCATCTGATGGTGTTCTGTATCGTGTTCAGACTGGTGCTTTTTCCGTAAAGGATAACGCTGACAGGATGCTTGCAAAAGTAAAGGCAGCGGGATTTGATACCTATATGGTCAAGGTCGATGGTCTGTATAAGATTCAGGTTGGTGCATACAGTGTTAAGGCAAACGCTGATGCAATGCTTGCTAAGGTAAAGGCTGCCGGATTTGATGCTTTCATTACCATACAGGGCGGTGAAGCTGTTTCTAACAGTACACCAGTGAAGGAAATCACTGTTGGCAGCACTGTCAAAGTGAATCAGGGGGCAAAAACCTATGATGGAAAAACCCTTGCAAGTTTTGTATACACAAGAAACCATCAGGTAAAAGAAATCAGTGGTGACAGGGTTGTCATTACTTATCAGGGTACTGTTGTCGCAGCGGTCAAGAAGTCAGACCTGACACTGGTTTAATGTGTTACTAATTTGTTACTATTTGGCATAGTTTGACGCAATCTGACACCGCTTTTCAAACTGAACTTTTCAGCAAAATAAGGCAGTTTAAGGGGTTTGTAATTGTTCAAATTTATGATATAATGAGCGCAGGGAAAAACAAGCGGCTGCGCAAGCAGACATTTGTTTTTTACAAGCCATTAACGAACGAATCGCCTGCGTAAGCAGGCAGTGGAGCGCGAATGCGCGGGATTCGTGAGTTTCGTAAGTGTATACTCACAGCTAGGGGGAAAATTATATTATGTATCAATACCGTTATAAAACCACCAGAGGAGAATACTGGAAAATGTCCATGTATTTCATTTACCATTCCATGACAGGCATGGTAAACCTGGTTTTTACAGCAGCTCTTTTAGCCCTCACTTTTGCAAAATGGGGATCTTCAGGAAACATATTCCGTATCTGTATGGTTTTAGGCTGCTGCCTTTTTACCATCTTTCAGCCTCTGGCTATTTACCTAAGTGCAGGAAAGCTGGCATCTGCATCCGGAGAAGATACAGAGATCCGTCTGGACGATGTTGGGATCCAGGTAAAAGTGGGGAATACCTACGATAAGATCCCGTGGAGAAAAATAGTAAGGATCGCAAAGCTGCCTGGTATGGCTATTATTTTTACAGATCCGTCCCATGGATATCTGCTTACAGACCGGGTAGTAGGAGAGGACAAAAAAGCCTTTTACGACTGGCTGATGAAGAAACAATCCCAGACCTTGAAAAAGGAAAAATAAAAGCAGGCACAGAAAGATTCTGAGAGAACATTTATAAGATCAGGAGGCAACAATGGTAAAAAAAGGGATATTCTGCTTGTGTATGACCGTTCTTATTTTAGGCGGCTGCACTCTGGGAGGGGTATCATTAAAAGGGAAAGAAAAGCTGGCAGAACCGGATTTTGTCCTGACTTATGCAGAAAACCAGGCTGAAGATTATCCTACGACCCAGGGCGCCTATAAATTTGCTGAACTGGTAAAAGAACGTACCGGGGGAAAAGTAGAGATTCTGGTAAATGCAGGGGGAATGTTAGGAGATGAAAGGTCTGTGATTGAACAGATCCAGTTTGGCGGGATCGATTTTGCCAGAGTTGCCCTTTCTACAGCAGCAGAGTATATTCCCAAGCTGAATGTACTTCAGATGCCTTATCTGTATACAGGAGCAGATCATATGTGGAAGGTACTGGAAGGTCCTATAGGAGATGAATTCCTTGAGGCTTTTCAGGGCTCAGGTATACTGGCTCTTTCCTGGTATGATGCAGGTGCCAGAAGCTTTTATAATGCTGTAAAGCCCATTGAAAAGCTGGAAGATATAAAGGGAATGACCATTCGTGTACAGGAATCAGAGCTGATGAGTGATACAGTCCGGGCGCTGGGAGCTACGCCGGTTCCTATGGTTTATGGGGAAGTGTATTCCGGCATCCAGACCGGAAAGGTAGACGGGGCAGAAAATAACTGGCCGTCTTATGAATCTGCAGGACATTATGAAGTAGCAAAATACTTTACCGTAGATGAGCACAGCCGTGTGCCGGAAGCACAGATCGCTTCCCAGTACACCTGGAACAAGCTTCCGGAAGAATACCAGAAGATTATCCGGGAATGTGCAGAAGAATCAGCACGTTATGAAAGAAACCAGTGGAAAATAAGAGAATCTATTTCCAGACAGCGGGTAGAGGCTAATGGCTGTATTGTGACCCAGCTTTCTCCGGAAGAAAAACAACGGTTCCAGCAGGCAGTTATGCCTTTATATGAAAAATACTGTGCAGAGTATGTGGATATTATTGATGAGATCGTGGCAGAAGGACGATAAGATTTAAGATCAAAATGAAAAGATTTACAATGAAAGATCAAATAAAAGCTGACAGGATGCTCTTTTGTGAGAAATCCTATCAGCTTTTTTATATATCCCTTTAGTTGTTTAATGGAGCTATAGTAGCCGGAGCTTCCGCTGTAGTTGGTTCATGTGCCGCTGTAGTAGATTTTGCTGCTTCTGTGGTGGATTTAGCCGCTGCAGAAGTAGATTTTTGCGCCGCAGTGGTGGACTTAGCCGCCGCAGAAGTAGATTTTTGTGCCGCAGTGGTGGACTTAGCCGCTGCAGAGGTAGATTTCTGTGCCGCAGTGGTAGACTTAGCTGCAGCAGAAGTAGATTTTTGCGCTGCAGTGGTGGACTTAGCCGCTGCAGAGGTAGATTTTGCTGCTGCGGTGGTGGACTTAGCTGCAGAAGAGGATTTTGCAGCAGTAGTAGACTTGGCAGCAGATGATGCTTTTGTCTCTGCCTTGGTACTGCTGGCTTTTGCAGATTTCGTTTCGGAAGCTTTTGTTTCGGAAGTCTTTGCCTCAGAAGCTTTTGTTTCATTCTCCGCTTCGGTTGCTTCTGTTCCGTTCATACCATTCTTTCCGTCAGTTGGGAACTTGCTGTTCCGGTCTGATGTATTAATTCCGGACTGGTTGATAGAGAAGGCAGCCTGGTTCGGGTTTCCGGCCATATCTTCTACATAAACAGTGAGAGAGCCTTCTTCTAATTTAAAAGTGACTTCTCCGTTTTCTTTATCGCAGCTGTCAGGAAGGATCTTCGTTCCACTGTCATCGGTAGCATAAATAGAATCATAGTTGATGCCGGAAATGCTGTCTTCTATAGTGAGGATAAGCTTGCCGTTTTCCATAACTACGTTTTCTTCATCAAATGATGGGGCTGTATCATCCAATACTGCAATATGCTCAATATCCTGGGCCTGCATGCCGTTTAAGCTTAATGCGTAGATCTCTAGAGTGCCGTTACTTTCCAGTACAGCGTGGTAAACGCCCTTTTCTTTTTTGAATTCAATTGGCTGGGATTCCAGAGTGGTTGTCATCTTCTTTAAAGGAAGCAGGGAGTGGATCTTAAAGCTTACATCCAGAGTTTTGTAATCAGTTGTATCGCTGATATCTATTTCAATCTTTGGTGTAGCAGTAACGATAAAGAAAATTGCCAGATTGACCACTAAAAATGGAAGTATGTAGCATAATAAAATACGGGAAAAACCGGTATTTCCATTTTTTTGTGGTTTGTGTGTGCGGCGCTGATCCTGACGGGAAGCAGTGGAGCGTGTACGTCCGGATGCACGGCTGCTTCTTGGTGCGCTGTATGATGAATGGTGTTCCATTACCATTTCCTCCTTTAGTAAAAGCTCCCTATAGCATAGCAGAAAAACAGATTACTTACAAGGAATTATTCATTGAGAAAGTCTTACGAAAATGCGAGTAAGTGGCTTCAAAATGTTAAGGGGGTATGGTATGATTATACTAGTACATCGTTTTCGAAATAACTATACCACTCACTTGTCTGCGAATCTGATTGCACAGGCCTAAAAGCCTCAGCGTAGCTCGCTACGCCTGCGTTTTTAGACCTGCACACTCAAATCCACATCCTACGTGATTAGTACAGTTATTTACGAAACGATGTACTAGGATCTTAAGGGGACAGATAAAATGGGGGAAAAGAGGTAGAACGCAATATGATAAGAGAGGCGGCTGAATTTGCAGAGCGGGCACATGAGGGTGTTTACAGAAAGGGAACCAAGATCCCTTATATCACACATCCGATGGAAACGGCAGCCATTGTAACGGCATTTACAAATGAACCGGAAATGATAGCTGCGGCTTTGCTGCATGATGTGATAGAGGACGCCGGGGTTACGAAAGAAGAACTGGAGGAAAAGTTTGGTTCCAGAGTGGCATTTCTGGTAGAGAGTGAAAGCGAAGACAAGTCCAGAAGCTGGATGGAGCGCAAAGGCACTACAGTGGAACACTTAAAGTCAGCAACCAGAGATGAAAAAATACTGGCGCTTGCGGATAAGTTAAGCAATATCCGCAGTACAGTCAGAGATTATCTGGTCCTGGGAGATGAGGTCTGGCAGCGTTTTAACCAGAAGGACAAGGAAATGCAGGGCTGGTATTACAAAGGGGTGGCAGAGGCACTGAAGGAGTTTAAAGGCCATATTTATTATGAAGAATATCTGATGCTGTGTAAAAAGATATTTGGTTAAAGGAGAAGAAAAATGAGAAGAATGAAAAGCAGGATCCTGGCAGCGATCCTGGCAGCAGGAATGATCTTTACTGCACAGGGAATGACCGCTCTGGCAGGAACTACCGGAGTGGGAGCGGCAAAGACCGGGCAGTCCACAGGAGGACCGGGAGAGACCGTAAAAGATGTGGAGAATGCTACAGCAGATAATGAAAATGCTGGTTCAGGAGAGCAGGAAAAAGTATCCGGCGGTGATAATACAGGCACCACAGACCAGACTCCCACCAACGATCCGCTACAGGTAAATTACAGCGTATATTTCAGAAACCGGGGATGGAGTGATCCGACGGCAGATAATCATGCGCTGGCAGCGCCGGCTGATTCATGGGTCACATCCATGAGGGCTAATCTGATTAACATTCCGGCGGGAGCACAGATCGGTGTCCGTTATAAGGTAAATTTAAGTGGTACAGGCTGGCTTGACTGGGAAGCAGATGGAGCAGAAAATGGCGGTGCATCAGCAGAAATGCCATTGGAAGCCATTGCTATGGAATTAACAGGTTCTTCGGCAGCTTCTTATGATCTGTATTATAAAGTTTACCAGAATGGTTCCTGGACAGACTGGGCAGTAAACGGTGCAACAGCAGGAACGGAAGGTGCAGGACTGAGAGTGGACGGCATTAAGGCGTCTATTACAGCAAAAAATGCAGGCGCACCTGCAGAGACAGCTCCATCAACAATAGATCCGTCCAGACCAATGATCGCGCTGACCTTTGATGACGGGCCAAGGGCTTCTGTCACCAACCGTATTTTAGACAGCTTAGGCCAGTATGGGGGCAGAGCCACTTTCTTTATGGTAGGGACCAATGTTCCACAGAATGGCGAAGTGATCCGTCGTATGGTGGCTCAGGGCTGTGAGGTGGCAAATCACACCAATGACCATAAATACATATCAAAACTGGGCAATGAAGGCATTGTAAGCCAGGTAAGCGCTGTAAACCAGAAGGTAGCAGCAGCCTGCGGTGTATCACCAGTTGTAATGCGTCCGCCAGGCGGCTATATAGATGCCCATTCCCTTTCTGTACTTGGTTCTATGGGAATGCCTGCTATCATGTGGTCCATTGATACAAGAGACTGGCAGCACAGAAATGCCCAAAAGACCATTAACAATGTTTTAAGTCAGGTAAAAGATGGGGATATTGTCCTGATGCATGATATTTACGATGCTACTGCAGATGCTGCTGTGGCGCTGATCCCGGAACTGACCGCCAGAGGATACCAGCTGGTAACAGTCAGTGAGCTGGCAGCAGCCAGAGGAGGAATGGCAGCAGGACATAAATACAGCCAATTTAGATAAAAGGAGACAATAAAAAATGGATATTCGTTATTCTGCAAACCAGAGAGATGTAAAACGCTATACAACAGAAGAGCTGAGAAAGGAATTTCTGATCCAGAACCTGTATCAGGCAGATGAGGTAGTTGCAGTGTATTCCCATGTAGACCGTATGGTCACAATGGGATGTATGCCGGTTTCTGAGAAGGTTTCTATTGAAAAAGGCATTGACTGTTGGAAGAACTTTGGAACCCACTATTTTCTGGAACGCCGTGAGATCGGTATTTTCAATATTGGCGGAAAAGGAAAGATTACTGCTGATGGACAGGAATTTGCCATGGGATATAAGGACTGTCTGTACATTACCAAGGGAATAAAAGAAGTTTACTTTGAAAGCGAAGATCCTTCTGATCCGGCAAAATTTTATATGGTAAGTGCTCCGGCCCATACTTCCTATACTACTACTTTCATTCCTATTGAAAAGGCAGCAAAGAGACCATGTGGTGATGCAGCTCTTTCTAATAAGCGTACTATCAATCAGTTTATCCATCCGGATGTATTAAAAACCTGTCAGCTTTCCATGGGTATGACCGTGTTAGAGCCGGGAAGTGTATGGAATACTATGCCGTCACATACACATGAGCGCCGTATGGAGGTTTATATGTATTTTGAGGTACCAGGTGACAATGTAGTATTTCACATGATGGGCGAACCAACAGAGACCAGACACATTATCATGAAAAACGAAGAGGCTGTAATCAGTCCGTCCTGGAGCATTCACAGCGGTGCAGGTACATCTAATTATACCTTTATCTGGGCAATGGGCGGCGAGAACATGGAATTTGATGATATGGACACCATGAAGCCTAATGAGATGATGTAATAATGTTTACGGGTATACAGGTAAAAAACAGGTGCTCACCCTATGGGGATCATAGGGTGAGCACTCCCTGACTATGAAAAAGCTGTATGCCCATATTTTTGCGGCTTTTGCTGTTGTAACAGACCCTTTTGCTCCCAACATCATTAAATCTGTCTATTATAAATATTTCATTATTGTTGGCACGAGAATGTTCATATCTACAGGCTTTGCAACATGATCATTCATTCCAACAGAAAGAACTTTTTGTATATTTTCTGCAAAGACATTAGCAGTCATCGCAATAATTGGAATCCTGGATTTTTTAGCATCCTTCATCTTTCGGATGCGGTTAATGAATATAACGGTATTTGGGCTTGTTCTTCTATTTTGCATTTACCAAAGAAAGAGCTGCGTTCAGTATTACAAAAGATGTGCATTGCACTTAAAGATAACGGGATGATCTATACTTCATTTAAGTATGGTAACTTTGCGGGGGATCGTAATGGTCGTTATTTTACAGATTTTATAGAGGATTCTTTTCAAAAGATTATAGCTGACATATCAGAGTTAAAGATAGAGGACTGCTGGATCACCAGTGATGTCAGACCGGGAAGGGATGAGGAAAAATGGCTCAATTTATTACTCCGCAAGTCGAATATTCATTAAACATCAAGGGTGAGTATCATAATACTTTAGATATTGAGGGGGTTTCTCAGATGACGAAGGATCCCTCATATTGGAACTTCTCGTACTTTTGCCGCCATGTTATTGCTAACAATCTCAACTTTATTGGGAACCTGCGTTGAAATTCCCAGCTGATTAGCAAATGTATTACCAGAATAGAAACCATCTACTTTTCCACCTCCGGAAACATATTTGTATCTGGCAACCGTATCTGCATTTACGCCCACATTTGTTTTTAGTCGTGATTTCTTAGGCAAATAATAAATGCCATTCTCATATTTTTGTAGTTTTCCCTCATCGCACAGCTTTTTTAGCTGCTGATTTACTGCAGATTTTGTAATTCCCTTAATCACTATATCAGAAAAGAATATAGGCTCTGCTTCCTTATAATTGTCTTTCAAAAATTCATATAACATAAACCTCATTCCTTTCTCCTAAATATTTATAATCTATATGGTTATTTTTGTTAATTATATTCTATATTCTGTTTTCACGATCTGGCCATGTAATTTTAGCACTATGGTTAGTATATCCAAAGCAGAATAAAACATAAAAAAAGATCTGTCACCCTTAGGATTCTTCCCAAAGCCAACAGATCTTACATTTTCCCTTACATCTTTATACTCTTTGCCAGACTCGTCAGCAAAGCTGCCATCTCCGGATTAACCTTTTTTCTTTCTAACCCACGTTATTTTGCAGCCATGGTTACCACTGTTTCCTTTTTTTCGACATAAGCCAATAAAACATAGAACAAAATATTAATGCAAATACAACGCCAAAAATATTCTGAATCACTCTAAGACCAACTGCTCCTTTTAGTCCATAACTCTCTGTAGCAATGGCCAAAGCACCAAATGTGTTAAATACTGCCTGCCAGCCATATTTTGCAGAAAGTCCTACACCAATTCCGCCAAGGATTCCTATGTATGCATAGATGGATGACGGAAGCAAAAAATATAGTACTGTAAAGCATATTACACCTGCAATATTTCCGACAATCCTTTTGCGGACTCTGTATTGCATGTCCTCCATAAATGGTAAGATTGCTGACATTGCCGCAATTCCAGCCCACATTGCCCGTGGCATATTGCAGAGTTCCGCAATGCAGAGTACTGCCGGTACACATATGATCTGACATAACTGCCACTTTGTTCTGGAAGAAGATATATCAAATTCCTGTACCAAATCATTCAAATTTCTTTTATACGTTCTGTTTTTATGATTTCGATAAAATACGAAGCAGGTAAGTGCTGCACCTAATGCCATTCCGGTTAATCGCATCTGATAACTTTTTCCTGTTACATCATATCCATACAATAACAGATAACCAAGAACCAATGTGGATTGGTTAAACATGAATGGGTTATGACATCCGAACAGAATCAGCACTGCCAGTGCAGCAATGTTTAACAGCATTCCAAGTACCGGTGAAAGCTGGTTTGCTAAATGCGGACATACAGTCATAATTACAAAGAACAAAGCCAAAAGCATCGTAGATTGTCCGGTGTGGATCCCCAGATCCGCATTCCGAAATACCATAAGGCATAATAAAACTACTACACCCACAATACTATTCTCATTTCCAAATAAGATACTGAAAATAGTAACAAATAAAAAACAAAATGCCATTGTAACAGCTATCTTTACCAAATATACCAGTATATGATATGATTTTTCTTTCACTGTTTCACTCTTTTTCAACAGATTTTTAGAACCTGCCTGATTTAACTGCAATTCCTGATAAAATGTCATGTAATTCCTCCTCTATCTGTTTTTCTTAAACTTATATGGCCTCATCTTTCTGTATTGGAAGCTCTACAACAAATCTGCATCCACCATATTCCCGGTTTTCTGCCTTGATCGTCCCGCCAGCACTATCTACGATCCGTTTCACAAGTGCAAGGCCGAGACCATTTCCTTCTGCTTTGTGAGAACCGTCTGCCTGATAAAATTTATCAAATATTCTGGTTTTCACATCATCCTCTATTCCCGGTCCTTCATCTTCCAGAATAAACATTACAGAATCCTTTTCCTGCTTCAGAAACATCATAATTGTCCCCTTTGCAGGACTGAACTTAATCGCATTATCTAAAAGATTCATCCATATATGCATAAAAAGTCCTTCATTCCCAGTATATTTAACTTCCTCCAGCTCTACCTGGAAACCAATTTCTTTTTCTGTCCATTTTGTCTCCAGGGAAAGAAATGCCTGACGGATCTGTTCATCCAGACGATATTCTGTTTTTTTCATTGGTATGTTCTGATTCTCTAACTTGGATAACAGCAAAATATTTCCAACCAATCCGGAAAGCCTTTGGGTATTAAACAGGATTTTTTCTACATATTCCTCTTGCTCCTGAGACAGTTCTTCTCCCTGAAGAAGCATTGTATACCCTTCAATGGCATTGATCGGGGTCTTAAACTCATGAGAAACATTGGAGACAAAATCCATCTGCAGTACTTCTGTTGCACGAAGCTCTTTTGTCATCACATTAAAACTCTGGTAAGATTCTCCAACTTCTGCGATACGGCTGTTCGTTTCCAACTGCTGTTCAAAATCTCCCTGCGAAACTTCCTTCATTGCTTTACTGAGTCTGGTAATTGGTTCCAGCAACCTTGCATTGATAAAGGAAGTAATCAGCCCTGCAATCAATGTATTAAAAATCAAAAGCCAGCCAAGCACAGGTATGCTGCCCGGCAGATTAAAAAAATGAT